>Ga0307488_10000547_pt1 | contig 31165 bp, 22 predicted proteins | sample SB02metaG_FD_202248 | JGI IMG/M metagenome (GOLD analysis project Ga0307488, IMG submission 202248) | Sea-ice brine microbial communities from Beaufort Sea near Barrow, Alaska, United States - SB 0.2 | ecosystem: Environmental > Aquatic > Marine > Coastal | place: USA: Alaska | collected...
TAGACTCCAATGGATGGAATGGCATAAATAATGGAAAACGACTACCTTCCGATGATTACTGGTTTTCTATAAAACTAATAGACAGTAATGATGTTTTAAGAGAACGTGTTGGACATTTCTCGTTAATCAGGTAATCGTGAGCTCCCTGATTAATTCCAAAGAAACAAAGACTTTAAGCAGCTAAAATTCCTTATTTTTACAACTTAATTTATACTTTGTAAATGGACATCAACTTCAACAAAAACGAAGATTACAACAAACTTTTAGTTTCAGATTTACGTAAAATATTCGCTAAAGTAAAATTGGGTGGCGGAAAAAAACGCATTGATAAGCATCACGAAAAAGGTAAAATGACTGCTCGCGAGCGTATTGATTATTTACTCGACAAAGATTCTAAGTCTATTGAAATAGCAGCTTTTGCAGGAGAAGAAATGTATAAAGAACACGGTGGTTGTCCTTCTGGCGGCGTTGTTGTGAAAATTGGATATATCCAAGAAAAGCAATGTATCGTAGTTGCAAATGATGCCACCGTAAAAGCAGGCGCCTGGTTTCCAATTACCGCAAAAAAGAATTTACGTGCTCAAGAAATAGCCATAGAGAACAAATTACCTATTATATATTTAGTGGATTCTGCAGGAGTATATCTTCCTTTGCAAGATGAAATCTTTCCAGACAAAGAACATTTTGGCCGTATTTTTAGGAATAATGCCCTAATGAGCAGCATGGGAATTACCCAAATTTCTGCTGTTATGGGAAGCTGTGTGGCGGGAGGTGCCTATTTACCAATTATGAGTGATGAAGCATTGATTGTTGATAAAACGGGAAGTATTTTTTTAGCTGGGAGTTATTTGGTAAAAGCAGCGATTGGAGAAACCATTGATAATGAAACTTTAGGAGGAGCCACTACCCATTGTGAAATTTCGGGAGTTACAGATTATAAAGCAAAAGACGATAAAGATGCTTTAGATAAAATTAAAAAAATTATAGATAAAATTGGTGATTATGACAAGGCTGGTTTTAGTAAAAAAGAATCTTTTCCGCCTAAAGAGAATCCAGATGATATTTTTGGAATTTTACCTAAAGAAAGGAACGCACAATATGATATGTTAGAAATCATTAAGCGTTTGGTTGACAATTCTGAATTTCAACAATATAAAGAAGGGTACGGAAAAACGATTATCACCGGCTATGCTAGAATTGATGGTTGGGCAGTTGGAATTGTTGCCAATCAGCGAAAATTGGTAAAAACAGAAAAAGGAGAAATGCAATTTGGCGGTGTTATTTATAATGATTCTGCCGATAAAGCAACCCGGTTTATTGCGAATTGTAACCAGAAAAAAATTCCTTTAGTTTTCTTACAAGATGTTACCGGCTTTATGGTAGGAAGTAAATCAGAACATGGAGGTATAATTAAAGACGGCGCAAAAATGGTGAATGCGGTTAGCAATTCTGTAGTTCCTAAATTCACCATTATCATTGGGAATTCTTACGGAGCAGGAAATTATGCCATGTGCGGTAAAGCCTATGATCCCCGATTAATCGTTGCCTGGCCAAGTGCAGCCTTAGCGGTAATGAGTGGTAATTCTGCCGCAAAAGTCTTACTGCAAATAGAAACCGCCTCCTTAAAGAAAAAGGGAGAAGAAATTACGCCAGAAAAGGAAGCTGAATTATTTAATAAAATAAAAACGCGTTATGACAATCAAATTTCTCCTTACTATGCGGCCTCAAGAATATGGACAGATGCAGTAATTAATCCATTAGAAACAAGAACATGGATTTCTATGGGAATCGAAGCAGCTAATCATGCACCTATAGAAAAAAAATTCAATTTGGGAATTTTACAAGTGTAAAAATACTTTTACAATTATTTTATAAAAAAAATCGAAAATATTTACTAATATAGTATAGCCCTAAGTATTCTTATATCGTATAAACTTGTCACACAATTTTTAATACAAATGAGTAAAGCTATTTATATTACCACCATAGAGTCTGATAGTGGTAAATCTCTGGTATCACTAGGCCTTTTGCGAATGATGCTCACCAAGTCTTCTAAAGTCGGGTATTTTAGACCCATTATTAATATCGATAAAAACAGTAAGTACGACAACCATACAGAAACAATTAATAAGTTTTTTAAACTAGGTGTTAAGTACGAGGATTCGTTTGCCTATCAACAGAATGAAGTTGTAGAATTATTAAGCGAAGGAAAAGCAGATGACGTAATTCATCATATTATCAAGAAATATAAAAAACTAGAAAACAAATATGATTATGTGTTGGTTGAAGGAACAGATTTTTCTGGAGAAGGAGGTTTTACAGAATTAGATGTAAACTTAATGATTGCTAAAAATCTGGGAACTCCTGTTTTAATTGTTGGATCTGGAAATAACAAAACCAAAAAGGATTTTATTAATACCATGCAATTATCCTATCACTCTTTTGTAGAAAAAGAAGTAGATGTCATTGGTTTAATCGCCAATAAAGTGGAAACCGAGGAAGTTGATTTTATAGAAGCTGAACTTAAGAAAGTAATTCCGAAAAATATTCAAATTGATGTGATTCCTAAAATAAATTTCTTAGCAAACCCTTCAGTAAAAGAAGTCGTAGAAACCTTGGACGGAAAAATTCTATTTGGTAAACAATTTTTAGAGAATACCATTGGAAGCTACAGTACAGGAGCCATGCAATTACGCAACTATTTAACGCGCATCAAGGAAAATGCGCTGGTCATCACTCCTGGTGATCGAGCAGATATTATTTTAGGAGCTTTACAAGCAAATGCATCAATTAATTATCCAAAAATTGCAGGAATCATCTTAACGGGAAGTCTAATGCCAGAGCGCTCGATTTTAAATCTCATAGAAGGGGTACAGTCTACCGTACCTATTATTTCTGTAAGTGGCGGAACTTTTAGTATTTCAAATAAAATTGGAGCCATAAAATCTAAAATTTACCCATCGCACAACAAAAAAATATTGTTATCATTAGCTACTTTTGACACCTATGTAAATGTAGAAGGATTGACGGCTATTTTAACTTCCTATCATTCAATGAAGTTAACTCCAAGTATGTTTCAATATAATCTTTTACAAAAAGCAAAAGCACATAGAAAACATATTGTGTTGCCCGAAGGAAGTGATGAAAGAATTTTACAAGCCGCATCGCGTTTGCAATTATTAGACATTGTTGATTTAACCTTGTTAGGAGACAAAAAAGAAATTCAATTAAAATGTGATCAAATTGGTATACAAATCAATTTGGATAAAATAACTATTCTTGATCCAGAAAATTCTATTTACAATGATGATTTTGCAGTAACTCTTTTTAATGCAAGAAAACATAAGGGAATGACAGAAACTACCGCAAAAGATTTAGTTAGAGATGTTTCTTATTTTGGCACCTTAATGATTCTAAATAATTTAGCAGATGGTATGGTTTCTGGCGCGGTGCACACAACCATGCATACCATAAAACCTGCCTTGCAATTAATTAAAACCAAACCTGGAGTTTCTGTTGTTTCCTCGGTGTTTTTTATGTGTCTCTCTGATAGAGTTTCTGTAATGGGAGATTGCGCAGTAAACCCAAACCCAAATGCCGAACAATTAGCCGAAATTGCCATTTCTTCTGCAAAATCTGCTCAAGCATTTGGAATTGAACCTAAAGTTGCCATGTTATCTTATGCTTCCGGAGACTCTGGAAAAGGGGAAGAAGTAGAAAAAGTAAGAAAAGCTACAGAAATAGCCAAAAAAATAAACCCTCATTTAAAAATTGAAGGTCCCATACAATATGACGCAGCTGTAGACATGTCTGTTGCTAAAACTAAAATGCCAAACTCTGAAGTAGCAGGACAAGCCTCTGTCTTCATTTTTCCAGACTTAAACACAGGAAACAATACGTACAAAGCCATACAAAGAGAAACAGGAGCCTTAGCCATAGGCCCTATGCTTCAAGGATTAAACAAACCAGTAAACGATTTAAGTAGAGGCTGTACTATTGATGATATTTTTAATACTGTTTTATTAACCGCAATTCAAGCACATCAAAATTAATATGAATGTATTAGTTCTAAACGCCGGTTCATCATCCCTAAAATACCAAGTAATTAAGATGCCATCGCAACTTGTAAAATGTGTAGGCTTAATAGAAAGAATTGGCATGGAAGATGCTATTTTTAGCCACGAAAAAAATGGCATAAAATATTCAAATACCTTAGCAATTCAAAGTCATAAAATAGCATTAAAGTTAATTAAAACTACCTTATTAGATAATAAAATGGGGGTTATATACGCTTTAGATGAAATTAACGCAGTAGGACACCGAGTTGTTCATGGCGGAAGTAAATTTAAAAGCACCGTATTTATTACACAAGAAGTTAAAAATAATATTCGCGAGTTATTTGATTTAGCCCCTTTACACAATCCTGCAAATTTAACAGGAATAGAAATTGCTGAAACCATTTTTACAAGTGCAAAACAAATTGCCGTTTTTGACACCGCTTTTCATCAAACAATGCCAAGAAAAGCTTATCAATACGCTATTCCAAATTCCTATTTAGAAGACCATCATATTAGAGCCTATGGTTTTCATGGAACAAGTCATAAATATGTTTCAGAAAAAGCCTTTGAATATTTAGGGCGAAAAAACGCTAAAATAATCACCATTCACCTAGGAAATGGCTGTAGCATGTCTGCAATAAAAAACGGAAAAAGTATCGAAAACTCTTTAGGATTCGGACCTACAAATGGTTTGATTATGGGCACTCGTTCTGGTGATATTGATCAATCTGTTATCTTCTATTTGATGAAAAAGCTTAATAAATCTGTAGACCAAGTAAATAATTTACTTCAAAAAAAATCGGGGTTATTAGGTTTAACTGGTTTTTCTGATTTGCGTGAGATAGAATCTTCGGCAAACAACGGAAATAAAAATTGCCAAAATGCACTGCAATTGGCGAGCTATCGAATTAAAAAATATATTGGCGCTTATGCTGCCATATTAAATGGACTTGATGCGATTGTCTTTACTGCCGGAGTTGGTGAAAATTCTGTCCTAATGAGACAAATGACTTGTGAGCATTTAGATTATTTAGGCATTGAGTTAGATGACAGTAAAAATCAAATAAAATCGAAAGAAATTAGAGAAATTCAAAAAGAGAATGCTCGAGTTAAGATTTTGGTGATCCCCACAAATGAAGAAATTGAGATTGCAAAACAATCATATCAGTTAATAATTAGCAAAGCATAATTTAAAAACCCTAAAAACAAGTTTCTTATTTTTACATTTGCATACAGATTAATTTACAAACACAAGAATTAGAAATGGGAAGAGCGTTCGAGTTTAGGAAAGCAAGAAAGATGAAACGTTGGTCTGCGATGGCCAAAACCTTTACTAGAATTGGTAAAGACATCGTGATGGCAGTAAAAGAAGGTGGGCCAAATCCAGATGCCAATTCGCGCTTAAGGGCTGTTATTCAGAATGCAAAGGCAGCAAATATGCCGAAAGAGAATGTTGAAAGAGCAATAAAAAAAGCAACCGACAAAGATACTGAAAACTATAAAGAAACGTTTTTTGAAGGCTATGCACCCCATGGAATTGCCGTGCTCATTGAAACTGCTACAGATAACAACAACAGAACTGTTGCCAATGTAAGAGCCATTTTTAACAAATGTGATGGTCATTTAGGAACTTCAGGCTCTGTGGTCTTTATGTTTGACCACACCTGTAATTTCACGGTAAAAAAAGAGGATCTCTCCATGAACATGGAAGAACTAGAACTCGAATTGATTGATTTTGAGGTCGAAGAGATTTTTGATGACGAAGAAGGAATTATTGTTTATGCACCCTTTGAGCAATTTGGGGCTATTCAATCTTATTTTGAGGAAAATAATGTTGAAATTTTATCCTCTGGATTTGAAAGAATTCCAACGACCACCGCAAAATTATCGGAAGAACAACAACAAGATGTTGAAAAACTGTTGGAAAAACTAGAAGAAGACGAGGATGTGCAGAATGTCTATCATTCTATGGTAATGTAAAAAAATATAATAAAATTATCTGCTCCATCCAACAAAATAAGTGAACACAAAAACGACTTATTTATGACGTGTTTCGTTAAAAACAGCCTTTAACGTCTTATTTCGTTGTATCTTTTTTGTTGCTGTTTCTATAAATGGCCAAGTAAAATAGATGTGCTTTGGCCTTTCAAATTTAGAGAGTGAGGCCAACTCCTTAATTTCTATTTTTAACGCCTTTTCTATACCGTACAAAGGAGTCTGGCCCTCAACAACCAAAACTAGCTTTTCTCCTAAAATTTCATCGGGAACTCCAGCAACAAAAAAACGTTGTTTTATAATTAACGCTAATTTTTCCTCAATTATTTCTGGATGTAACTTAATACCCCCAGAATTAATTACATGATCAAAACGCCCAAGCCAACTGAATTCATTTTCGGAAATAATATGAACTACATCATTGGTCACTATAATCTCTTTTGAAATTAGTGGTGCATCAATGCATAAACAATTTCTTGTATCTATGGCTATTTTTATACCTGGAAGGGTTTTAAAATAGTCATCTCGACTAGTCGATTCTTTGGGAAGTCTATTAAAATTATTTAACTTTTTAATGGCAATATGGGTCACTGTTTCTGTCATTCCATAGGTTGCATACACATTAGTACTTCGTTGTTGTAGTTTCTTTTGCAATTGCTTCGAAACAACTCCGCCACCTACAATTAGCGTTTTAATCTTATTCAGATGCTCTAAAGAATTTTGTAGTTGGAGCGGCACCATAGCAGAGAAATCATATTGGTTTATCGCATGCTCCAACGGATTTGAACTTGGAGCCACCATCTCCAATTTCCAACCTAAAACGAGTGCCCTTACCAACATCATTTTACCCGCAATATATTGGGGTGATAAACACATCAATGCTGTAGTATTCTCTTTCAGATCGAAAAATTCACTAGTTGCTAAAGCAGAATTCTTCATAAACTCCTTTCGCACCTCAATCAATTTTGGTATTCCAGTAGCCCCAGAAGTGCTCACCATAATAAATTCTTCCTTAGAAAACCAATCAGATAAAAAGTCGAAAACTGATTCAGAGATTGTTTTAGAAAAAACACATATTTCCTCTGAAAATGAAAATGATCTCCCGTTGAGTTGAAAACTTTTATGAAACTTAGGATTCTTCAATTACAAATGGTTTTTCTACTTTGCCAAATAATTTTTCACTCCAATTGCTCCATCCATAAATTTTAGAAAACAACAGCAATATTAGCGGATAGATTACAAATACAGGGAAAAACATTTCCCAGTTTACAGAAGGTTCAGAAGTATCTACAAATAGTGCATCTGTCTGAAAAACAGCCCAATCTGCGGTTACAAAAACTGCCCCCATAATATTATTTGCAGCATGCAGACCCAGTGAAATCTCGGTTCCTTCATCCATTAAAGTGATGATTCCAAATAATAAACCTGTACCAATATAAAAAACCAAAGCAATATATCCAATCTTTTCGATTTCTGGATTTCCAACATGCAACAAGCCAAATACAACTGAAGTAAACAATAACGGAAACCATTTGTTTTTAGCTAATTGACCAAAAGCTTGCATTAAATAGCCTCTAAAAATTAATTCTTCTAAACTAGTTTGAAAGGGAAAGAAAACCAATGAAATTCCCAATAAGATAAAAAACGGGATCGGTTTAAAATTCCAAGTGTATAATTCTGGTTCTAAATAAATGCCCACTCCAATTAAAATTAAACAAAGCAGAAACCATATAAAAAATGCCGTAAAAACTCTTTTCCAATCGATGGTTCTTCGCGAAGTTACAATCCATTTAAATTTCTTTTTGTGTATCAATTTCACACACAAATACAAGCCTAATAAGCCAAAAACAGAACCGAGTATCATTAAAAATAGGAATAAATTTGAATTCATACCCATGGTCATAAACGTATTTTCAGCAGCTTCAATAAATTTAACAACGTTCCCTTTTGCTTTGACAAAGGCAACAATAAATAACGGAATGGTACCAATATTGATAGCAATTAAAACCATAAGAGTAGAAAAAACATACATCCACCAATTATTTTTACCTCTAAAACCTGTTTGTATAAAATTCATTTTATTCTAAATTAAAATTCCAGCTTTTTGCTAGATTATATTGTAACGTTCCCTTTTTCACTTCTAACGGACTTTCGAAGTTATTGGTAAACAAACTCCCTGTTCCCAAACCTTGTGGCATTTTATTCTGCAACGTGGAGGTAAATTGAGCAATGGCATTTAAGCCTATATTGCTTTCTAAAGCCGATGTAATCCACCACCCAATAGCTTGCTTTTCTGCCAATGCGATCCATTGTTTACTTCCCTTAAAACCACCAATTAAACTTGGTTTTAAAATAATATATTGCGGTTTTATTACTTGTAATACTTGCTGTTTATTTGTTTCAGAAAAAACACCAATTAACTCTTCATCTAAGGCAATGGGCAAGGGAGTTTTCTGACATAATTCTGCCATGTTTTCAAACTGTTTCACCGCGATTGGTTGCTCTATCGAATGAATGTTTAAAGCAGATAGTCGTTTGAGTTTTTCCAATGCTTCCTTTACCGAAAAACCTCCATTTGCATCCACTCTTACTTCTATATCATCTTCCGAAAATTCCTTTCTAATTGATTTTAACATGTCCATTTCGGTTTCAAAATCAATCGCACCAATTTTTATTTTAATACAAGAAAATCCAGCTTCAATTTTTTCTGTAATTTGAGATTTCATAAAATCCTTTTCTCCCATCCAAACCAATCCGTTTATTGGGATTCCTTGTTTTCCTTTTGTAAAATCAGAGGGAAATAACTCAAATTCACAAACACTCTCTAAAGATAAAAAGGCCTGTTCTAACCCAAATTGAATACTCGGAAAATCATAGACTTCTTCTAACAGCTTTTCTAAACCAAGTGAAATATGATCACAAACCCATTTCATTCTTTTTTCATACTCAGGTTTATCATCTACACTTAAACCACGAAAAAGACCACATTCACCAACGCCTTGTTTTACGCCATCAGTCAATAAGATAAACCAGGTTTCTTTGGTTTTCAAAATCCCACGTGATGTTCCGCTAGGTGTTTTAAAATTGAGAAGATGTTTTTTATAGCTCGCTTTTATCAAATTAAAAATTTAAACGGGGTTAATTCACCTACTCGTTTTCTAAGTAAGTTTTAAAGTTATTTAAATACGTCTGATCTATTTCTTTAAAGGTTCCTTTAAAATATGGAAACACACAAGCCATCATATAAGAATCACTTCGACAACTAGAGGTCATTTTTATCGTTGACATTCCTTGATTTTCACTAAAGATATATTCATCGGTTTTTAACATATTTTGAGCATCATAAAACAAGGTTAGTTTTTCATTGGGAACATAAGCCATTACCTTCTCTGTTATACGAACCTCGGAGCCGCGATTATCAACAATCAACAGATGGCTACTCCCCATTTTTTCTGGATTTTCAGTTAGCACTTCAATCGACTTTAAGTCTGGTCTCCAATTTTTCATTAAAGATACATCGTTAAAGGTGGCAAATACCTCATTTAATGGCTTGTTTATAGAAATTTCTGAAGTATAGGTAGTTTCTTTCACTAACAATCCTGTTACAAAAAAGGTAATAACCAAAAAACTAATAAATGCTAAAATTATTTTTATCGCTTTCATTTTAATAGAATAAATATTTTAAAATCACAAAATCTGACCCAATCCAAAAAGTATGGAGAACAAAAAAGTACTTAAGGCCACCTTTTTTAGTTCGCCGTCAAGCAATTTTTCTTCTTTATTTTGAACCACAAAAAAGAGGTGTTTTACCAATGGTAAATATGCGATTAAAAACAAGAATTGTATTGGTTTTCTGTAGTGAATTACAACAAATAAAACAGTCAGAACTAAAGAGGTAATTAGTAAGAAATAGTGATAATACTTAGAAATTTTAGCACCTATCTGAACCACCAGCGTGTTTTTATGCACTCTTTGATCGTTCTTAAGATCTCTCATATTATTTAAGTTCAACACGGCCACACTTAATAGTCCAACAGCGGTTGCAGGTAAAAAAAGAAAGAAATCCAATTGCTTTGTAAATAAAAAATGACTTCCTAAAACACTTACAAAACCAAAGAATACAAACACAAAAAGGTCGCCAAAACCACTATAACCATAAGCAGTTTTACCTACTGTATATTTAATGGCCGCGGCAATTGATGCTATTCCCAAAAAAAAGAACAGTATAGAATACAAAAAATTTTCTCTTCCAAAGGAAGCATAAATAAGCCATAAAGCAATAACTAAAGTAATTATTGTTGTGTATATTATAGCCCGTTTCATTTGTCCTGCAGAGATAAGTCCAGAAGCAACCAAACGTTGTTCTCCCACTCTATGGTCGTCGGCTCCTTTAATCCCGTCACCATAATCATTTGCAAAATTAGACAACACTTGAAATCCTATAGTTGTTAAAATAGCTAACACACAAATTTGCCAATCAAAAAGCCCCTTTTGTTTAGCCAATAAACTTCCTACAATAATTCCAGAAAATGACAATGGTAATGTGCGCAACCGAGCTGCCTTTATATAGTTTTTTACATCCATGGATTTTTGCTGCTTTCTGCTTTAAATAAAGTATAGTTGTATATTTTTAATGCTTCAGATAATGGTAGACAAGGAATTTTCACTTTCCCTGAGGCTGTTTGCAAAACCAAATCTGCTACTTGTTTTCTTTCTTGAAAAAAAGTTTGGTTTAACTTAATATTTTGAACTTTATAAAACGGCAAATAAGTGAGATGTGTTTCTATACTTCCATTCCCAACAAGTAAGAATTCATCATCCATTTTATAAAACCGCTTTTTAAACGTTAATTCATTAAAAAAAACAACCAAAAAAACAAGTAATATATTGCTAAAGAATATTTTACCATTGTCAAAACCAGCATAAAACCAAATATTTAAGATGAGAAAAAAGAAGAAACTTCGCAAATACATTCTATATTTCAGATAAGAATCGGAATGTTCTCTTTTTGATTTCTCCAGATCTGCACAATCAAAAAGAAGTTCTTTAATCTTTTCTACTTGCTCTTTTCTGCATCCAACAATTCTAATTAATTTATCGGTTTTTTTATTCACCTTTCCACTAACCGCCTGTTTAAAAGTAATAAATGAAATTCCTAATTTCTTTTTAATCGGATTGTGAGAAATGGTAATATGCTGAATTTTCTCTTTCTTTAAAATAATTGACTTTTTGGTTAGTAATCCTTGATGAATTTCAAAAGCTTGGTTCTTAATAAATACCGTTAAATTAAAATGCAGCAAAAACACTCGAACAAAAGAACTAATAATTGCTACAAAAAGTAACAATACAAAAAGAATGAATACTAAAATTAGACTTTCTTGAAATGCACTATTGTCAATTTTAAGGTAATCATCAATTAAATCGTCTTTCCCCAAGCTCTTAAATACCTCCTTCAACTGCTGAAAAAACCCGACCAATAATGCCACAAAAATGAGTAAGCTCTGTAAGTGATTCTCTGTTAGACTAACTTTCAACAATTCTAAAGGACTAATTTTTAAAAAGGGTTTTTCTTCTAATTCGTCTTCAAAAGAGATCGCTGTTTTTTCGCCCGATGACAACTGCTTTTTTAGCGATTCTGCCTCTTGAAAAGACAATGCTTTAATAGAAATTTCGGTTTTATTGGAGCCCGCAGTTTCAATATTTACCTGATAAACATCAATAAGCTGCTGAATAAGATTTTGTTTAAAATTGATGTTCTGAATTCGATCAAAAGAAATTGATGTAATTGATTTTTTTAAAACACCTTGTTGTAATACAAAATAGCCTTGATCTATTTTAAATTGAAAGTTTTTAAAAATCAAATACGCACGAACAAAAAAGAAGATCAACAAAAGCCCTAAGCCCAAATAAATATATAAAATTACATAATCTGGAAACCTTGAGAAATCTTTAAAAAAAAGAAAGACTAAAATCCAAGTAGCTTTTAAAAACTTAAATAAAAGATTCGCGTAAATTACGAGGATTCCTTTTTTCGATTGATGTGAAAATTGACTAAAATCAAATTTATTATTCATCTATTTTCTGACTAATAAATTCTTTAATTTCCAGTGCTGTTTCTTTTTTAATTCCATTAATTTCTAAATCATCGCTACTATCTCCCGCAGTAAAGACGCTTAGAGAAGCTAATTTAAATAACCGAGAAACAGGCCCCTCATCAACTTCAATGTGCTGGATTCTTGTAAACGGAACCGTGGTCATCTTTTTAAAAAAAACACCACTTTTGTAAGAAATATCTTTTTCTCTAACGGCATATTTCCTCTTCTTAAAACCAACAAGTTTAAGGGCTAAAACCAGCATAAAAACAACAAATAATCCAAGAAAGAAATAGGGGTAAAACTCTGGAAATTCATCTTTAATTTCATGTTTAACCAAGAAAAAAAGTCCTACAAAAAGTAGTCCAAAAACAAGGAAAACATGAATTAAAATCACTTTTAAAAATGCTTTATCAATGGCTTTAAAAGTGATTTTAGAAATATCGGGAAAATGATCTATGGGAGAATTATGAAAGTCGTTCATGTTTTTTTTGGCAGAAAAGGCTATAAACTATTTGCTTCAGCAATCAATTCAGCAATATCTTTTACAACGATTTGTGTTTCTTTTTCTTTAAATTTCACACCATCTGTCATCATGGTATTGCAATAAGGACAACCTGTAGCAATAATTTCTGGTTTTGTTTCTATGGCATCCTCTGTTCTTAAAATATTAATATCCTTATTTCCTTTTTCTGGTTCCTTAAACATTTGCCCACCACCAGCACCACAACATAAAGCACTTTTTTTGTTGCGTTTCATTTCTGTTAAATTCACCCCTAACTTCCTTATTATATCACGAGGTGATTCGTAGACCCCATTCCCTCTTCCTAAATAACAAGGATCGTGAAACGTAAGTCTTTTTCCTTTTAATTTTTCATTTTGAATGGTTAATCTTCCATCATTAACCAATTTTGTAATAAATTGTGTATGATGAAAAACTTCGTATTTCCCTCCTAAACTAGGATATTCATTTTTTATGGTATTAAATGAATGTGGATCACAAGTAACAATGGTTTTCACTTCATATTCATTTAAAAGCGCGATGTTTGTCATGGCTTGCATTTGAAATAAAAACTCGTTCCCTACCCTTTTTGCGGCATCCCCCGTAGAGCTTTCTTCTACACCCAGCACCGCAAAATCAACCTTTGCTTGTTGTAAGATCTTCACAAAAGCACGTGTTATTTTTTTCGCTCGATCATCATAACTTCCTGCAGACCCTACCCAAAACAACACTTCTGGATGCTTCCCTTGAGCCTTCATTTCTGCCATTGTTGGTACATTCATAAGTTGTCTTTTTATTTATTTAAATCTTCTAGACGAATCTTGAAGCGGTATTCTATTTTTTTTTTTTTTGCAACGATAAACCTTCCTCTAAATTCCAGGCTTATTAACCTTACTCTCTATCACTGAATGAATCTCCACAACTTGCTTCTGAATTTTATTCTTCATCTTTCCAGTTTAACCTATCTTGCTGGTTGTATTGCCACATCGCTCCGTTATTTTCAATATTTGCCATCATCATATTTAATTCTTGTGGTGCAGCAGATTCTTCCATAACCAAATATTGTCGCATGTCCATAATAATAGAAAGCGGATCAATGTTTACAGGACACTCTTCTACACAAGCGTTACAACTAGTACATGCCCATAATTCTTCCGGTGAAATATAATCGTTTAATAATTGTTTCCCATCGTCTTTAAAAGCACCGTTATTCGCGTCAATATTTTTACCTACTTCTTCTAAGCGATCCCTCGTATCCATCATAATTTTACGAGGCGACAACTCTTTTCCTGTTAAATTAGCGGGACAAACAGAGGTACATCTTCCACATTCCGTGCAAGTATATGCATTTAGTAGTTGTACCCTGCTCAAATCTGTTACGTCACTTGCACCAAATTTTCCTGGAGCTTCTTCTTCTTCTTCGGTTGCTTCTGCAGTCGCATAGGGATCTGCCTCTGGATCCATCATCATTTTCACTTCAGCGGTCACAGCATCAGAGTTTGAAAACTGTCCTTTTGGGTTTAAATTGGCAAAAAAAGTATTCGGAAAAGCTAATAAAATATGTAAATGCTTTGAATAAAAAAGATAGTTTAAGAAAATTAAAATTCCCACAATATGAGCCCACCAAGCAAAACTCTCTATAGAATGAATGGCTTCCAAGGAGTAATTACTGAAAAGTGGTGCAAAAAATTGACTAATTGGATTGCCTATTCCAGCTTCTTGAAAAGGAACGTCGGTGGCATTCATTACAAGAAACAACGTCATTAAAACCATTTCAAAATAAAGGATAAGATTTCCGTCTTTTTTAGGCCAACCTTTCATTTCTTTACTCAAAAAACGTTTGATGTTTGATGCGTTTCTTCGCAACCAGAAAAGGACTACAGCAATAAAAACTAATGCCGCCAAAATCTCAAAGGTTGCTATTAAAAACCCGTAAAAAGCATTGCCTAAAATAGGCTGAAAAATTCGATGCGTTCCCAACAGTCCATCAATAACAATTTCTAAAACTTCTATATTAATAATAATAAAACCTAGATATACAATAACATGCAAAAATCCAGAAAATGGACGACTTACCATTTTAGATTGCCCTAAAGCAATTCTTGCCATGTTTTTCCATCTCTCTACTTTTTGATCTGTTTTTTTGCCCTCTTTTCCGAGTTTTATATTTCTAACTAATTTGCGAATATTTGTTGCAAAAAAACCAAGCCCAATAACTAAAACGATTGCGAAAAAAATATTTGAAAAATAAGTCATACTAAAATTTAAGATTTAAAAATTTACTACTCATTATCGGATGGAATATACGATTTAGCTTTTTTACCAAACAAAGAGAAGTGCACATATCGTTTTGGATGTAGCTTAATATCTTGTATTAACTCTTCCAATTCCTTCGTTGCACTAGTCAAGTTATTATACATTTCTTCATCTTTAATTAGCTTACCTAAGGTGCCGTCTCCATTATCTATTTGGCTCATTAAACTATTAATTGTATTCAATGCTAATTCAGATTTTTTAATGATATCATTTATATTAACCTCAGATAGACTATCCGAAAATTTAGACAAATTATCGGTAATATTTTTGGTGTTTACAATCGTCGCATTTAAGTTTTCTTTGTTAGCGGCTAGCATTTGGTTTACAGAGACCACTGTTTGTCTTACATCCGAAATTGTATATTCTAAATTTTTAAAAGATTGCTGAATACTTGTGATTGTTTTTTGATTTAAAACTTCATTTGCAGCCTGAAATAAGGAATCTGCACTTACAATTACATTCTCTAATTTAGCTTGTAAAGGATTTAATTTTTCGCCCACCGTTGAGAAAATATCAGATTCTACCTCTCCTACCAAATAATCTCCAGACATGGCCTCGTCACCTTCATAAGAGGGGATAATAGCTAATGATTGCCCCCCTAATAAACTCATTGAATATATCTTAGCAACACTGTTTTTAGAAAACTCAAAATCGTTATTTAATAGGATTTCAACAATTAGTTTCCCCTTTTTCTCTGGAGAATTGTTAAAATTAATATCAACTACTTTTCCTACACTTAGACCATTTATAGTTACTTGACTTGATTCATTTAATCCCTGGATATTATTATATTCAACATAAAAACTACGGAATTCACCTTCAAATAAATTTTGGCCTTTCAGAAAATTATAGCCCCAGATAAAAAGCGCAATGGTTAAGACTGCTATAATTCCTGTTTTTACTTCTCTAGACATAGAATATTATTATTATTGTTTTTGTTCCTTCTTTAGCAGCACGAAATTACTAATAATTTCTTTGAATTCTTGAGATTTATTGAAATTTCAAAGCGTCTGTTATCGATAATTTCTCATTCCCTTTAAAAGCAACTAAAAAAGCAGATGAATATCCTTTTTTAGCAGCCAATGCTTGTGCATTTTTCGCTTCTTTATAGGCGGATGAATGACCGTAATAATATTTATAATACCCCCCCATCTTTACTCTTTCTATATTTTTCAACCCCTTAAAATTATATGATTTGGTAGCTATTTTATTTTTTCCTGAAGCAATTTGCACTTTGTATTCAATCATTGCAGAGTTCGTTACTGTTTCTGTCCACCCATTGTTTGTTACCGTGTTCATTTTAATATTGTGAAAATAATTTTTAACCGCATCTGCAATTGCAGTAGCCACTTGTTCTTGACCTTTTTTAGAATTTAAATATTTTCCTTCTTTCTTATTGGTTAAGAACCCAAGTTCTACAAGAACACTAGGCATAATTGTTTCTCTTAAAACTTGAAAATTATCCTGTTTTACTTTTCGGTCATTACGCTTTAATTTTTCCGAAAAATTATACTGAATCAAACTCGCAATAGCCAAGCTCTTATCTAAATTTTCTTCTTGTAATAATGACAAACCAATCACTGATTCTGCCGAATTGGGATCAAAACCTTTATATCGCTCTCTGAAATTATCCTCCAAAAGTATCACCGCATTTTCTCTTTTTGCAATTTCAAAATTCATTTTATTCCCTCTTAAACCTAAAACAAAAGTTCCGGCTCCATAGGCATTTGAGGTATGAGAATCGCAATGAAGAGAAACAAATAAATCTGCTTTTGCGGTATTTGCTACATCGCCACGTTTCCACAAATCAATAAAAACATCTTTACTTCTTGTGTATAAAACCTTATTCCCTTTTATTTTCTCCAATTTTTCACCAACCAAAAGAGCCACTTTTAAGGCAATATCTTTCTCTTTAAACCCGTTTCCAAGATTTCCTGGATCCCTGCCTCCATGACCTGCATCAAGAACAACAGTGTAATTTTTGTTTTGCCCATGTAAAGGTTGATTCAAAGAAAAAACAAGCAAGCCAGTAAAAAAAATAAATAAAATTTTCAATTTGAATATAATTTTATAAAAATGTAAGATTTGTATCAACAAAATTTAACTAATTTTGACTTTTTAAGATTTGGCTCTTCAATTATTGAACCATACTTTTACGATATCACCAATAGTCATAGACCAATGTGATGTTTTTGTTCTTTTACCGATGTGTAAAAGTAATAAATATCTATCTTGTCTGTGTTTTTTATTGAAAAAACAATATACAAACATTGTACTGTAAACCAAAATATCTTTATTCTCTTTTGTTATGCCTTTTTTGCGTGCAAATTAGTTTAGCGCAAGATATCAAACCAAAAGTTCTCCCAATAAAAAGAGACAGCATCATCCCTTCAAAAAAAGATGCAGGAAGCATCCTAAAAAAGGAAAAGGATAGCTTGCTTTTAAAACCTACTGATTCTATACAACTAGATTCCATTGCCCCAAAAGAAACTCTTGAGGGAGTGATTGTGCACGTTGCTAAGGATTATACAATTCAAAATGCAAAAGACAAAACAGTTACCCTTTATAATGAAGCGCAGGTTACCTATACAGATATCGATCTAAAAGCGGGAATTATTATTGTTGATTATAAAAAGAATACGCTATACGCAAAAGGAATCATTGATAGTCTGGGTAATTATATTCAAAAACCCATTTTTAAACAAGGAAACCAAGAAAGTGAACAAGATTCGATTTCTTATAATTTTAAAACAAAGCGTGCTTTAATCTATGGTTTGAAAACATCCCAAGGCCAAATAATTACGTATGGAGAAAAAACAAAACGCGTGAATGATTCTACTATTTATGTGCGAAACATCCGTTTTACCACTTCAGACAAAAAGATTCCAGATTATTATATTGCCACCAAGAAAGCAAAGTTAGTTCCTGGGAAAAAAATTATCGTTGGTGCTAGTAATTTGGTTCTAGCAGATATCCCAACACCTATTTTTCTGCCTTTTGCTTATTTTCCATTAACTGAAGAGAGTGTTTCTGGATTAATAATTCCTGCATGGAATGATAGCTCATCTAGAGGGTTTTCGTTACAAAATGGCGGGTATTATTTTGCGATAAACGATTACGTAGATCTCACCATCTTGGGTGACGTTTACACAAATGGAGGCTGGGCATTACGCTTTGATTCTAGTTATAATGTGCGCTATAAGTTTAGCGGAAACTTTAGTTTTAACTATGAAAACAACATTCAAAGTTTTAAAGGGTTTGATGATTATACGAGAGCTACCAATTACAATATTCGATGGTCTTATAGCCAAGCTGGAAAAGCAAATCCAAATTCTCGTTTTTCTGCCTCAGTAAATTTGGGAAGCAGCAAATACTACCAGCAGTCTTTAAACGAAGTGAATAACTCCCAGTTTTTAACAAATACGTTAAATTCTTCGATTTCTTATTACAAAAAATTTGTAGGAACACCCTTTCAAATGACAACGTCAATTAATCATTCACAAAACACGAATACTGAAAGCATTACCATGACCTTACCCAATTTACGGATTGATATGGATCGAATTTTTCCCTTTGCAGGAAAAGGTGGAATAAAGAAAAATCCCCTTCAGAAAATGGGTTTCAATTATTCACTCCAAGGTGAATACCGCATAAACACAAAAGATAGTTTATTCTTTAAACCTGAAATGTTTGAAACTGCTAAATCGGGCATTAGACACACCACGGGAACCAGCACTAGTTTAAAAGTAATGAAATATTTTACACTTTCACCTAGCGTAAATTACAATGAAGTTTGGAATTTTGATTATATAGAAAAAAGATTTGATGAGACAAGCACCAATCCAGACGGAACCTTTGGCGAGGTCGTTACCGATTCGATAAGAGGTTTTAAAAGCTTTAGAGAATATAATACTGGTGTGAGTTTATCTACGAATATCTATGGAACTTTCAATTTCAAAAAAGGAAAACTAAAATCGATCCGACATACCTTTAGGCCCTCGATTTCTTATAGTTACAAACCCGATTTTGCAGACAACTACAACAAAACGGTTCAAACAAATTTAGAAGGTACAGCATTTGAGACCTATTCTCCTTTTCAGAATAGTATTTACGGAAGACCAAGCGCTGGCTTGAGTAGTTCGGTAGGAATTAGCATAAACAATGTCTTAGAGGCTAAAATTGCGCCCGATGATCCTGAAAGTGATGAAGAAGACAGAAAAATATTTTTATTAAATAACTTAAATTTTAGTTCATCATATAATATTGCTGCAGACAGCTTGCGTTGGTCAACCACAAACGTTAGTGCCGGAACTCGTTTCTTAAAAGACAAATTAACGGTTAATTTAAGCGGCTCTTTAGATCCTTACCAAATTACAGATGAAGGAACTAGAATTGACAAATTTAATCCCGGAATCTTTAGATTAACAAATGCCAATTTAACGGCAAACTACGCCTTTTCGAGTAAAGATTTCAGCAAAAAAGACGCTGAGGAAGACAACAGCAACGCAAACGTTGAAACACCAGATATTTTAGGTGCACAAATTGACCCTACCAATAGATTTTCACAAACACAACAAAACCAGTCTAACAAGAAAAAAACAACCGCCACAACCTTGTATAAGGCAGATATTCCTTGGACCTTAAATCTAGCTTATGCTGCTAATTATTCCAATAATGGGTATTCAACCTCTGGAATTCAATCGCATTCTGTCATGTTTAGTGGAAACATAGAGTTATCTCCCAAATGGGGAGTAGGGTTTTCTTCCGGTTACGATATTAAAAGTGGTGGATTTACCTATTCCAGATTTAATTTTTCCAGAGATTTAGACAGTTGGCAATTTAATTTTAACTGGGTGCCTTTTGGAACAAACACCTCTTACACCTTTTTTATAGGGGTTAAAGCTTCTGTTTTAAGTGATTTAAAATACGATAAAAACAAGCCGCCAGATAGAAGATTATTCTAAATTTACTGTTCAACAAAATAATTCTAACTTTATTTTTTAAATTATGAAAACAATCATAACCACCTCAAAAGCACCCGCGCCAATTGGACCATACAACCAAGCTGTTTTATCGGGAAACACCTTATATACTTCTGGTCAAATTGCCTTAGATCCATTAACTGGAGAATTGGTGTTGGAAAATATTTCAATAGAAACCAAACAAGTAATGGAGAACATCAAAGCTGTTTTAGCAGCGGCAGAGATGACTTTTGAACATATTGTAAAAACATCTATTTTTATTAAAGATATGAATGATTTCTCAAAAATAAATGAAGTCTATGGCAGTTATTTTAATGAAAAAACAGCCCCTGCAAGAGAGACTGTAGAAGTAGCGAACTTACCTAAGTTTGTTCATGTAGAAATTAGTGTGATTGCTGTAAAATAAAATAATATTAACCATAAAAAAACCCGTTTTCACACTGTGAAAACGGGTTTTTTTTACTAATTTAAAGACTATAAAGAAGCCGAATATTCAATTAAATCTACAATTTTTGTAGAATATCCTATTTCATTATCATACCAAGATACTACTTTAACAAAATTATCTGTTAATGCAATTCCTGCATTTGCGTCAAAAATAGAAGTTCGAGTATCTCCAACAAAATCTTGAGAAACTACTAAATCTTCAGTATATCCTAGAACACCTTTCATTTCATTTTCAGAAGCATGCTTCATCGCTGCTTTGATTTGATCGTAAGAAGCTGCCTTTTCTAATTTTACTGTTAAGTCTACTACAGAAACATCTGCCGTTGGAACTCTAAAAGCCATACCTGTTAACTTCCCATTTAATGCAGGAATTACTTTCCCTACAGCTTTCGCTGCTCCAGTAGAGGAAGGAATAATATTATTTAAAGCGGAACGACCACCTCTCCAATCTTTCATGGAAGGACCGTCTACGGTTTTTTGAGTTGCTGTAGTGGCGTGAACAGTTGTCATTAATCCCTCAACAATTCCAAAATTATCGTTTAATACCTTCGCAATAGGAGCTAAACAGTTGGTGGTACATGAGGCATTTGAAAAAATAGTATCTCCTGCGGTTAATTCATTATTATTTACACCCATTACAAACATAGGTGCATCTGGAGAGGGAGCTGAAATAACCACCTTTTTAGCACCACCTATAATATGTAAATTAGCTTTTTCTTTTGTGGTAAAAAAACCAGTACTTTCAATAACATAATCGGCATCAACTTCGTTCCATTTTAAGTCTTCCGGATTGCGTTCTGCGGTAATTCTAACTTTTTGTCCATTTACCACTAACATACCATTTTCAACCTCAACAGAACCGTCAAATGCACCATGAACTGAATCATATTTTAACATATAAGCCAAATAATCAACTTCTAATAAGTCATTAATTGCCACCACTTGCACATTTTCTCTACTCATGGCAGATCTAAATGCTAATCTACCTATTCTACCAAATCCGTTAATTCCTATTTTAATCATATCTAAAATTTACTTTATTTGTTCTTAATTTATGTTGTCATAATATCCGAAACTCTTAAAAGTTCCATATTTATGGAATGACCTCCTTTAATTGCTTCTTCCATACTTGTTGCAATAACTTCATTATCTTTTAATCCCACCATTAAATTGGTTTTACCTTCTAACAAAAGCTCAACAGCCTTTACGCCCAACCTGCTTGCTAAAACTCTATCAAAACAAGAAGGAGAACCCCCACGTTGCATGTGACCTAAAATAGAGACACGAACATCGTATTCTGGCATATTTTCTTCTACATACTTTGCCAGTTCATAGACGTTTTTTCCAGATTTATCGCCTTCTGCAACCACCACAATACTCGATGATTTCCCTGCCCTTTTACTCTTTTTTAGCGATTCTAACATCCTTTCCAGTCCTAAATTTTCTTCTGGAATTAAAATCTCTTCAGCCCCAGCTCCCACGCCTGCATTTAAAGCAATAAAACCAGCATCTCTCCCCATCACTTCCACAAAAAACAATCTATTATGAGAAGAAGCAGTGTCTCTAATTTTATCAATAGCCTCCACTGCTGTATTTAAAGCGGTATCATAGCCAAGGGTATGTGAGGTTCCAAAAATATCATTATCAATGGTTCCTGGAATTCCCAAAATAGGGAAGTTAAATTCTTCATTAAACACTACGGCTCCGGTAAAAGAACCATCTCCTCCAATAACAACCATCGCATCGATGCCTTGAGCTTTAAGGTTTTCGTATGCCTGTTTTCTTCCTTCTTTGGTCATAAAACCTTTGGACCTGGCCGACTTTAAAATGGTTCCTCCTTTATTAATAATGTGGTGAACACTTCTTGCCGTAAGCTCTATAAAATCGCCCTCTATTAAGCCTTCGTAACCTCTATAGATTCCTAAACAAGGAATTTTATAATAAGCACATGTTCTTGCAACAGAACGAATAGCTGCATTCATTCCCGGAGCATCACCTCCGGAGGTCATTACTGCTATTTTTTTTATTTTCTCCATATCTCTAATTCATATTCAAATTATGATGTAAAAATACTTAATAAAAGTCATTCTATATAAAAAAATGACGAAATCGATTGCGATTTGAAGCATTTAAAACCCTCTCTAAAGTAAATAAAGAGTGCCTAAATAGCTATTTTATAAAAGCTATTTAAAAAGAAGTAATATTTTATAGCATAAAATTAAAGAGTTATGAATTTCTCTACATTAGATTAAAGCGTTATTATTGACTTTTTTATTTTATTAATAATCACTGCAATTTGGGGTATCAGAAAAGCGGGTTCAAACACAACAAAAAAATTTATGCCTAACAAGAATACCCTTAACAGGTATGTGATGCGAAGCATATTTTTTTTACACAAACACCCTTCTTTGAAATTACCGATTAGTGGTTATTAACTATGGGCGTTTTTTTAACTGCTTTTGGCTGGATTTCAGCAACGCTTTTAACCAAAAACTTTAGAAAAAATATTTAAAGAATTTGAGTAACTTATTTTTGAAGGTGAGGATATATTTAAACATATAGACCATTAAATTAATGCTTTTCTCACGAGAACACTTGGTGTTTACTGTTTCCCTTTTGCCACTGGAAATTGGGTTTTCAGGAATACAAAACTGGCTTTATTAGTAAGTTTTACCACTGTAATTGGTTTTATAATTGTAATGCGAATTCTTGAAAAAATTAAACTTTAAGCCCAAATAACCTTACCTTTGTGCCCTATTTAGACACAACTATCCTATGCAATTCAACGAACTAAAATTAAATAAACACCTCTTACGAGCAATTTCCGAAAACAATTACTTGAATCCTACACCCATTCAGGAAAAAGCAATCCCGTTTATTTTAGACAAAAGAGATGTTATTGCAACCGCACAAACGGGGACAGGAAAAACAGCTGCTTTTGCCCTACCCATTTTACAAGCGATGTATCACAAACAAGAGTCTTCTAAAAAAGGAAAAAAAATTAAGGCTCTTGTGGTTTCTCCTACAAGAGAATTGGCTGCTCAAATAGACGAAAATTTTAAAACCTATGCAAAATACACCAACTTAAAAAGTACGGTTATTTTTGGAGGAACCTCTATAGAGCCTCAAAAAGAGATTCTAAAAAAAGGAATTGATATTTTAATTGCAACTCCCGGTAGATTACTAGATTTACACAAGCAAGATCTTATCAATTTAGATTATGTTGAAACCTTGGTCTTAGATGAAGCCGATTTATTACTAGAAATGGGGTTTATTGATGATATAAGAAAAATAGAAAGATTGTGTCCAAAAGACAAACAAACCTTGTTGTTTTCTGCAACCATGCCTGAAAAAGTCGTTGAATTAGCCAAAACTACTTTAAAAGACCCAGAGAAAGTTGAGGTATCCCAACAGTCCTCCACCGCAAAAAATGTAGAGCAACATTTATTTTATGTACCAAAACCAAAGAAAATAGAATTGTGTTTACACCTCTTAAGAAATACAATTAAAAAAGGAACGATTCTTATTTTTAGACGCACTAAATACGGCGTTGATAAATTAGAACAAACACTTTTACAAAATAATTATCTGGTTAATAGCATTCATGGTGCCAAGACTCAAAGTGAAAGACAAGAGGCTTTATATCAATTAAAAAACAAAGAAATAACTATTTTAATTGCTACCGATGTTGCTTCTCGTGGGTTGGATATTTCAAATCTTGATGCTGTAATTAATTTTGATGTTTCTAATGTTCCCGAAATTTATGTTCACAGAATTGGCCGAACTGGGCGCGCTGGAAAATCTGGCGTTTCCTATACATTTTGTTCAGCCGATGAAAAAAAATATATCGTTGACATTCAAAAATTAATTCAACAAAATATATCGATTGAAGAAAACCATCCATATCCTTTAGACCCTGCTGCGAAACCAGAAGTGCACAAAAGCAAAAATGCTGGAAAATATAAAAAAGGAAGAAAATCTGAAGCCTCTAAAAAGAAGAAAAAACGTTGGTATTAATTGTTAATCACCGATTTGTAGTTGATGAATCTTGATGTTGTTAGAGAATCTATTTTGTTCTGTTCCTTATTTTCTGAGGTTGCTTTCGCTTTCTTTTTTAAGCCCACTTTCCTAAGTAAATCTGTTAACGAATTAAAATCTACTTGGTAAGAAAGCCCTATTCCTTGGGTGTATCCTTCTTCTTCAACAGAATATTGTATTTCATTTTGCCTATTAAAAACAACGCCTCGTAAATTTCCTTCTTCCGTTAATAAAACTTCAATTTTTACTTCTCCAACAATACTAGATTGCGTTTTAGGTCCAACGGGAACGCCTACTTTTCCATTAATAATCACACGATTGGTTATTTGCGTAGAAACCGAAAAATCGACTTGATTGTCTGTATTTAAGCTCTCTACATCATTTTGATTTCCCTGAGTATAATCAAACCCAACTTGAAATTTTCCTCCGTCCTTTGTAATCATATCTGTTAAAACACCTGCTATTAAATTGGATGTAGTTCCTACTAAAACAGCATTACTATTAAACTCTGCTTTATCTGGACTTGAAAAATTTCCAAATGCCAACAAATTAAAAAACTGTTTTGCATTGTTATTGGCATCATTTTCGTTGAGTACAAATTCTAATTCAGAGGCTATATTCGAATTCACATTAGGTATTTTAATATCAAAATCTTGCTTAGAAGTGAATAATCCACCAGAAATTCTGATAATTAAGCTTACGGGAATTTTTCTATTGGTATTAAAGTTTTCTAAGATAATTGCAGGATTTGCCTTTACCTGATAAATAGCCGTGACATTTAAATTGGCATCTGTTGGATCGCCACTCCATGAAACAACACTCCCTCGTTGAATTTCAAATGGTTTATTTATAATTCCACCATACTTAAAATCGTAAACTCCTTTTTCTATGGTATAATCTCCATACATTTCGAATTTACCACGCGTATCGATATTAATCGCTAAATTCCCTGTACCAGTGCCCTTCAACTTACTCCCATTAACTTCATCAATAACAACTTCTGCAGTTGCCTCTGTATTCACTTCTAAATCGATATTTAAAGACACTCCTTTCACGGCATCGCGTGCTAAATTTTGTCCTTTTTGAATATCGAAATTTGGATTCTTAAAATGAATTAAACGATAATTGCTAATCGATTGAACATCTTTTAATGGAATAACAAACACCGTTCCTTTCGCTGTTTTCCCGTTCACATCAATGGTTAATTGATCTGTTAAACCAGAAATACTAGCCTCTCCTGAAATAAAGGCGGTACCATAATAGAGCGATTCTTCGCTATCTACCGTATCTAGAACTAATAAATCATTTGCAGAAATTATAACATCCATAAACCATGATTTAAAATTTTGATGTGTAATACTTCCGTTTAATTCACCTTCCGATTTGTATTTTGTGTCCTCTAATCGAATCCCGTCTAAATAAAAAGATTGCCCCTCTAGATTAATCATAGCTTCTCCTTTAAAATCGTAATCGACATTTAAATAAGGAAATTTCACCCCCGCCCCTGCTAGTTTTAAAAATCCATCCATTGCTGGATTCCCAAGCAACCCTTTTACCGTGAAATTTCCACTTGCCTTTCCTCTTAGCTTTGACAAGACATCTTTTCCAAGTGGACTCAAAGAATTCAGCTTAAAATCCTCTACATAAACCTTTAAATCGATTAGAGGATTTTCTGTAGAAAAATCTAAAGTACCCTTTGCGTTTAAACTTTTTACATTCTTTTTTTGAAGGGATAAATCAACCGAATATTTTTCATAGGAATTCTCTCCTTTTACCGATAACGATAAGTCTCCTTGTTCAAAATTATTAATTTTAAAGTCGTTAATTAAAAGAATACCTTGAGGACTATACAAACCGTCTTTCTGAACAAAATCGATACTTCCGTCTAAAACACCTTTTAAATTTAAGCTATCGATTGTTGGTAAAAAGCTTTCGAGTTTTACCTTTGTGAAATCGGTAAAAAGGGTTTTATCTTCCCCATTAATGATTCCGGTAAATTCGATTTTTTGCTCATTTGAAACTAATACAAAAGGGCTGAAATTAAACTTATTAGTTTTTAAATCAAATACAATTTTATTGTTTCTGTCTTCATCTGGATTAATCAACCAAGTATAATCTTTAAAATTTAAAGACGATTTTTGTATTCCAACCACAGATTTCTGTTTCTTATCTATGGTGTAATAAAAATCAACATTAAAATCTTCATTACTTAATGAGTCTCCTTTAAAAACCGACTTAAAAAACAGGGTGTCATTCTGTGTTCTGTTTAATAAGTTAAACTTGGTTACATTGTAATATTTTGTATTAATTTCCGATGCTGTTAAATGAGAATTGTATAGCGTATTTTGATTATCTGTTCTTAATAATAAATTTTTAATTTCATTTTCAAAAATAACTATTTTAGGAGATGAAATCGTGAGCTTTAGTTGGTTATCTTCTGCATCAATTCTTCCAAGAATTTTGGTGTTTTTATCAATAGAAACATGCGGGTAAAAGACCTCTACAATCTGATTGTAAATAGTAAAATTAAAATTTAAAAATTGATTTTGAGCCACTTTATAAGGCACATAATTTGTATACATACTTCCCAAAGCATTTTGCGCCATAGGGAGCACATTTGAAAAGGTAAAATTGCCTTCCAACTCCCCTCTTATAATATCTTTAGAGTCTATACTAATGGTCTTAATACTGTCTTTCACTGCTGAAGTAATCACAAATTCATCGAATTCATATTCGTGTAACTGATTGGTGTAAAACACCTCACCAAAGGTGGCTGTTCCAACAATATCATCAAAGGTATTTCCAACAACATCCAACTTTACTTTACCAGTTAAAAAAGAAATGGTATCTCTTGTAAATATATTTATCTGTCTTAAATCTGCAAATTCAATATTAGCACGAAAATCAAATTCATGTGTGGCAGAAGACAAATCCGCTAAGCCATGAAAATCCATTTTTAAAAACTCATCATTCACTAATAAATCTCCATCAAAAAGATTGTTTTGGTATTGACCGTTTACATTGACATTGTGGTATTCATAATTCTTAAATACCAGTTTTGAAAACGACCCAATAATACTCGTTTTTATATTTTCAAGCTTAAAACCACGACCGTTTACCTCACCTTTAAAAGAAATATCACCCAACAACGGATCATTAAAAAACTTGCCCAAATTAAAATCTACAAACTCAATTTCGCCATTATAAGTGGCAGCATCAATATGGCTTACATTGGTTAAATGCAAATCAGAAATAACCGTTCCTATTTCCGATTTTATGCGTATAGAAGCACTAATTTCGTCGGAGGTGATTTCGGTGAAACCAGCCAACGAAAAATTCCCCAACCTTTTAAATTCAGTGGGCAAACTATTTCCTAAAAGATTGGGTAAAATACTTTTTAACTGTTGGTGATTAGCCGTTACATTTTTAAAATTCCCATGAAAAACAAATCCATTTTCTGTATTTATGGCATTCTGAAACTCTAAATCACCATTAATTTCCATTCCCTTTCTAGAATTCGAATTAAAATTATTTAAAGAAAAATCATTTAGAGTTCCACGAAATTTTGTGGAGAAAAGAAGTAGATCATCGCCGCTTAATTCTGTGTATAATTTCTTTAGATCTACCATGGCTATGGCGCTCTTTTCAAAATCTGCCTTTATAGATACCTTATTGTTAAAATCATCTAAATCTCCTTCTTTATAACTGAAATTTATGTGTGCAGATAATTCAGAATCTATCGTTTTTAAAAGCATGTTTTTAAAATCCATTTCCGTTCTTGTATACGTAAAATCGGTGCTTAAGTTGGTTATTTCTAAACCGCGATTATCAGAAAAGAATAATCCTCTAATTTCTGCAGAAATAGCAGGGCCATCAATAATAAAATCTTGAATATTACCAATCGTTTTACGTGCCGAAAAAGAAAGGGGCTCATCCCTATTCATATTTTCAACTTTAAAATTAAAATTATCTAAATAAATATTAGGGGTATTTAGGTAAAACGGTTGTACGGTATCTTTAGGACTCTCCTTTTCAAAACTTTCTAAAAACATAGCAAACCCCGATTGCTCTTCTCCCTTATATGTTTTTAAATAATAATAGGCCCCTTTTAAAGAAACACTTCCTAACGCTATTCTATTTTTAGCAATTCCGCGAATATTTAATAGAGAGGTGTTTAATTTTTCAACAAAAATAAGTGTATCCTTGTGATGATCTCTAATTTCAACCTCTTTTAAAGTAACACTCCCTAAAAAAGATAAGTCCACCTTTTTAATGCTTATCTCAGCACCATAATCCTCTTGAATCCTAGTCGTAGCGTAGTGGGCAATTTTTGTTTGCACAAAAGGCATAGACAAAAGAATACTCATCATCAAAGAAAAGAGCAGCATATAGGCCACTAGTTTTAACAGTATTTTTCCAGCTTTTTTGATAAGTTATATATTAGGTTACAATGATTGCTTCTCTCGAGTATCAAAAACATTGCCATTTAACGCAAAGAACGTGCAAATTTTAATAACTATTAAATATGATTTTATATTTTTGCAGTAATTCATATAGCATAACTTATTTTGAAAGTAAAAGATATATATATATTAGGAATTGAATCTTCTTGTGATGACACAAGTGCCTCTGTAATTCACAACGGAAAAGTGCTAAGCAATGTTGTGGCCAATCAAGAAGTACATGCACAATATGGCGGTGTGGTGCCAGAATTAGCTTCAAGAGCACATCAACAAAACATCGTTCCAGTGGTTGCGCAAGCCTTAACACAAGCTCATATAGACAAGACGCAATTAAGCGCCATTGCTTTTACGCGCGGCCCAGGTTTAATGGGCTCTTTATTGGTGGGAACCTCGTTTGCAAAATCGTTGGCTTTAGGTTTAGACATCCCTTTGATTGATGTAAATCATATGCAAGCACATATTTTGGCGCATTTTATTAAAGATGACAATAGTAAAATTCCACCGTTTCCATTTATTTGTTTAACAATTAGCGGCGGACATACACAAATTGTAAAAATTACCAATCATTTTGAAATGGAAATCCTAGGCCAAACCATTGATGATGCCGTTGGTGAAGCGTATGATAAATCGGCAAAAATATTAGGATTCCCTTATCCCGGCGGCCCATTAATTGATAAATATGCACAATTAGGAAACCCCAAAGCCTTTGTATTTTCAAAACCTAAAGTGGGCGATTTAGATTTTAGCTTTAGCGGATTAAAAACGGGCATTTTATATTTTATTCAGAAAAAAGTAAAAGAGAACCCCGATTTTATTATACAAAACAGAAATGATATTTGTGCATCCATCCAATATACCATTGCAGAGATTTTGATGGACAAATTAAAAAACACCGTAAAACTCACAGGAATTAAACATATTGCAATTGCTGGCGGAGTATCTGCAAATTCAGAAATCAGAAAACGACTGCTAGTAGCCGAAAAACATTTTGGCTGGACAAGCTATGTCCCAAAATTTGAGTACGCCACAGACAATGCCGCCATGATTGCCATTACTGGATACTTAAAGTTTTTAAACCAACAATATGCCCACATTTCTGTAAGTGCAAAAGCCCGACTAAAAGTAACCGAATAAACTTCCCATAGATTTATGATCCTTACTAGCTTGCTTTTTTCAATAAAATAACAAAATAGATATTATTTACCCTGAATTTAAGAAAATAAACGTCCTAAAAACATATGATTACACTAAAAAACAAAATCTTATTCAATGCGTATTACTTTCTTTTATGGATTGGGTATTTCATTTTTTCCCGTTTATTTTTTCTAGTTTATAACTCTCAAGAAACAGCAGAAATAGGCTTTGAAAACGCTATAAAAACTTTTTCTTACGGATTGAAATTAGATATTTCTTTTGCTTCCTATCTCTGTATCCTCCCTTTTATTTTTGTCATTTTCACGGTGTTTTTCTCTGTAAAAAAAATAGCATTCATGATTAAAACGTACACCTTATTCGTGTTGCTATTCATCACTCTTTTATTAATTATTGATGCTGGCCTGTATCAGTCTTGGGGTGTTCGAATAGATGCCACCCTACTTACCTATATAAATACCCCAGATGTAATGCTGGCTTCTATTTCTAGCTTTCAATTAGGAGCTATTGTTGTTTCTTGGATACTTATTTCAACTATTTTCATCTTTATTTTTAATAAAACAATTGATAAAAAACTGCAAAAAATAAAAACGGAAAACCCGTATCAAATACCCATATTCTTGCTCATTATCGCTTTTTTAATTATTCCGATTCGCGGCGGACTACAAACCATCCCTATAAATCAAAGCAACGTTTATTTCTCTAATCAAATGTTTGCTAATCACGCTTCAATTAATTTTATTTGGAACTTTTTTAATGATATAACCAAACGCACCGGTGATAAAAACCCATATAAATTATTAGATAAAAATCTGGCAGAAGACCTTATTCAAAAAACAAGAGGTAGCCTTTTAACAACATCCAAAGACAGTATTTTAAATACCAGTAAGCCCAATATAATCCTTATTATATGGGAAAGTTTAACTGCCAAATTAGTAGGACCTTTAGGCGGCGAACCCACGGTGACAGAAAATTTAAACCGCCTTTCTAAAGAAGGTGTTTTATTTACTAATTTTTATGCAAATGGCGATCGAACAGACAAAGGCATTCCAGCCATCTTAAGTGGCTACTATCCGCAACCTACTGCGAGCATTATGAAAATGCCCAACAAAACCAGAAG
>Ga0307488_10000549_pt1 | contig 31065 bp, 26 predicted proteins | sample SB02metaG_FD_202248 | JGI IMG/M metagenome (GOLD analysis project Ga0307488, IMG submission 202248) | Sea-ice brine microbial communities from Beaufort Sea near Barrow, Alaska, United States - SB 0.2 | ecosystem: Environmental > Aquatic > Marine > Coastal | place: USA: Alaska | collected...
CACCAGTCTTAATGACTGCGGTGTTGTTGTCTGGTGTGCAAGTCAGTTTTGTTAACGCACAAGAAGTAGAAGTAGAGCGTAAAACTAAACGTGTACCTACTTTGCGTTCTAAGGTATATGACCAACTATCTCGCGCCCAAGGCTTAGCCGATGCGGGTAATCAAGCAGAAGCCTTTGATGTATTGGATAATGTTAAGTCTAAAGCCAGTTCAATGAACAGCTATGAACTCGCCATGATGTATAATTTTTATGCTTTTATTTATTACGAAGCTGAAAACTACGACCAAGCTATTGCTGCGTTTGAAAACGTAGTACAGCAGCAGCCCATTCCAGAAACCTTTGAGCAAGCCACTTTGTTTAGTCTGGCTCAGTTACATATGATGCGTGGCAACTACGACAAAACTATTGCAAACATCGAGCAATGGGAAGTTATCCAAAAGAATCTTTATCCATCTAAAGACATCCCCGCTAAAAATTTGGTATTAAAAGCCCAAGCTATGTATCAAAAGCAAGATTATGCTACAGCATCTAAGTATATCAACGCGGCGGTACTACAAATTGAAACCAACGACTTAGGTTTCCAAGTAGACGAGCAGTGGTATGTATTACAGCGAGCTGTCTATTTTGAACTGAAACAGCCTGAAAACGTCAAAAACGTATTGCTTAAATTAGTTAAAAAGTTTGAAGCATCTAAATATTGGTTACAACTTGCTGGAATGTATGGCGAGCTTGAGCAAGAAGAAAAACAGCTGGCTGTCATGGAAATTGCTGAGCAAAAAAGTTTTATCGCCACTGGCTCAGATATGTTCAATTTGGCACAACTTTATTATTATCATCAAATGCCTTACAAAGCTGCAGCTATTATGCAAAAAGCCATAGATGTGAGTAAGTTACCAGAAAATGAGCGCAACCTAACGTTTTTAGCCCAATCTTGGAATCTTGCTAAAGAAACTGAAAAGGCGATCCCCGTGATGTTAGCGGCGGCTAAGTTATCTGAAACTGGTGAGTTATATGCTCAACTTGGTCAAATGTACCTAAATATGGACCAGTGGACACAAGCGATTGCTGCTTCACAACAAGCCATTGAAAAAGGCGGTTTACGGAATGAAGGCATGTCGCATCTGGTGATTGGTCTGGCACAGTTTAATGTGGGTGAATATAACGAGGCTTTAACCCAACTTGCAAAAGCCCAAGAATTCGATAGCAGTCGCGGTATGGCTCAACAATGGTCGAAATTTGTTGAAGGAGAAAGAAGACAGATTGCCACTTATGCTTCAGTTGGAAGCTGAATAGACAAGTACACAATGAGAATTCTAAAAGCGCCAATATGGCACTTTTTTTGTTTGTTCAGCATGGTTGCAAATCTGCTCAGTTGAAAAGAGGTATAAGAAATAAAATACTAACCGTTGCTGGTGTAAATTCGTTCTGTAGCAATAGGGCTTTGGTCTGGTGAAATAAGTGTTCAAAATACCGTTTTTGCTGACCTACCATCAAGCGTTTACCAAGTTTATAGCCGTGTATTATTAATACAATACGCGGTTTTTTATGTTTAGGGATTGAGTATGATAATTAGAATAGTCGGGTTAATGTTGTTCATCACAACCGTCATGGTTGATAGCTCAGTTTCAGTTAACAAGTGGCTCACAAGACTAATATTTATTATGAAGCGATTAACTACTAGGGCACTTTTATTATCTTTAAAATTAATCTAAAATGCAAATATTAATCGTTTTTATAGATGGTAAAATATGAAGTGGCCTAATCTAAAACACCTTCACTACTTAGTTGTATTACACAAAGAACAGCACTTCCACCGTGCAGCCCAGCACTGTCATGTCAGTCAGTCAACACTCAGCACCGCAATTCAGAATCTTGAGGAGCAGTTTGGATCCCAGCTTTTAGAGCGGGATCATAAAACCTTTGTGTTTACGCCTTTTGGTTTAGAGTTGGTTGAGCGCAGCAAAGCCTTACTAACCGATGCCCACGAACTGGTAAATTTCGCACAAAGCGCAGGTAATTGGCAAGCAGGGAAACTTAAAATTGGGGTTATTCCTACCATCGCTCCTTTTATTTTTGAGGGGCTGATTGGTAAAGTTAAGCAATATCTTCCCGACATCACGCTTCAGCTACAAGAAGACACTACGGCTAATTTGTTAACTCAGTTAAATGAAGGGGCCTTAGACTTACTTATTTTAGCTTTACCGATGGATACACCTGGTTGTAAACAATTGGTATTAGGTCATGATCCCTTTCATTTAATCGCCCATAGTGATTTGGTTGAAACCTTACCCGTGCCGCTTAATATGTCGGATTTACCGAAAGAAAGTATTTTTCTATTGCATCAAGAGCATTGCATGACAGGACACGCTGTTAGCGCTTGTGGTTTAAAACATCGGGAACAAGTGAGTTCATTGGCTGCCAGCAGTTTGTATACCTTAGTACAACTAGCCAATAGCAAATTGGGTTTCACTTTTATGCCTGAGCTGGCTATTCAAAATCATATATTAAGCACCACTCCTTTAGTTTCGATGCCAGCTGAAGATATGGCTTATCGAGAAATCGGTATGGTGTGGCGCAGCGGTACTACGCGAGTCAGATTGTTTCGTCATTTGGCTGATTTAGTGGCTCCGTTAATACCTATTCCTACCTTAACCCGTTAGTTTCAATTATGTATAAAAGCACATATAAAAGCACATATAAAAGAACATTTATAAGTACATATAAAACAATATTCAAAAGAATTCTCTAAAAGTAAACTTTTTTACTTTGTCCCTCGACTATGTATTTGAAAGGGGGACACACCCCGCAGGGAACAAAAAAATGTTTGAGAAAACTGACGAACAACTTATTGCAAAAGCGTTGCATGGCAATAAACAAGCCTGGCTGAATTTGCTGAAGCGTTATGAAAAACAAATTTATCACTACGGTATGCGTATGACGGGTAAAAACGAAGATGCTTTGGATCTCATGCAGGAAGTATTTATATCCGTATTTCGTAACTTATCCACTTATCGCAATGAAGGCAGCTTTAAGAGTTGGATGTTTCGGATTGCACATTTTCGTTGTATTGAGTTTTATAGGCGTAAGAAACCGATGCAAGGTCTAGACGATACACCTGAGGTAGAGTGCGACGCAATGAGTGCTGCCGACAGGATCCATACTCATCAGGAAAACAAGCAACTGATTAGCGCGATGCAGCAATTGCCATTAGCCCAAAAAGCAGTCGTGGAATTAAAGTTTTTTGGTCAGTTTACGTTTGATGAAATTGCAGAGCAAACAGGTATTTCAGCAAATACGGCCAAGTCGCGCTTGTATGGCGCATTAGAAAAATTGAAAACATTGATGGAGGTTGATTATGCCTAAACATAAATCACAGCTGGGCGGGTCTGGCTTAGGGAATTACCGCTTAGATAAATCTGAATTAAATAACGAGCAGTTATTCGGGCTTTGGGTAGAGGGGCAGCTTAATGAGCAACAACGCCATGAGTTTGAACAGCGCTGTTTAGAAGACCAAGCTTTTGCTAAAAAAGTGGAAACATTCAATCTGTTTTCTATGCACAGCGAACATTATCAATCTCACGAGGTACCCAGTTGGGATAGAGACAGTACCTTTAATATGCCGGATAACGTCAAATGGTGGCAATGGCAAGGGTTGCCAACATTATCTTTTGCCACCTCAATCTTGGCTATTGTGATGGTGCTAACGGGTTTGCAAGTACGTACCCATGAGGGCGCAATGACTATCAGTTTTGCAGGTAAACAAAGTCAGCAAGAAATCGACCAGTTAGTCAATGATAGGCTGTCAGAATTTCAAGAAGTTCAGCAGCTTGCACTAGCAAATTATACCCAAACGATGCAGCAACAACAAATGGATACTAGTACTCAACTGACCCAATATTTACTGGGTGCAAGTCGAAAAGAAAGACGCGAGGATTTTGCTGAATTGATTAAGTATGTGAACGAACAGCGCGGCGACGATCAACTCTTTTATGTGCGTCAACTAAATAAATTACAACAAGATATTTATGCCCAGCCCGAGCTAACGGGTAGCGGCAACATTAACGAGTGAGGAAGTAATCATGACTTTATCAATTAAGAAAACTTTAATGGCATTAGCCATTAGTAGTTTAGCGATTAGCCCGTTACAAGCTAAAAGTGATCAAACCAATATAAAAGAAGTGCGTAATGAAGTCGGTATTATGCTGAATATATTGCAAGCATCGTTGAAACAACAAACTTCAAATAAAAATATTCGTTTTCGCGCTGAAGCCGTTTTTTATCTGGCAGATCAAGGTGTTGTCTTTCAAATAGACAGTGGCCGACACGGAAGTGGTAGACATGGTGGCAATTTCTTTGGATTTGACTTGGGAGGCTTGAATGGTCTTATTAATAGTTTTCCGGTCGCCCCCAATCCACCTAATTCCAATAGTCGTAATGTTGAGTTTATAGATGAAAATGAAATTGAAAAAATGGTCATGGATTTTGTAGAGCATGGTGAACATTATGATGATGAGCTCAGTGATAAAATGCGTGATTTAACTGGGGAACAGCGAGAATTAAGTTGGGAGCAAAGAGAATACGAACGTTCTCGTCGCGACTTAGAGTTTGAAAAACGCAATGCTGATGCCGATCGTCGTAAAAATATAGACAACCGTTTGGCTGAATTAAATAAAGAAGTGGCAAAACTTGAAGCCAAAACAGCTGGCTTAGAAAAGTTTCGTAACGAGTTAGAAACTGAGCGTAATCAAGAAATGGCGAAACGCCAAGCGGCTAAGAAAAAATTATATAACGAATCACTGGCCTTATTTGAAGACACTATCGGTGACATGTTGTGTAGCTACGGTGCGGGGCTTCGTTCTTTATCTGATGACGAAAATATTACTTTTTTACTATCTGATTTTGTTGATGCAGATAAAGATAGTGTCATTGGCTCTCATGATAAAGTGTATGTGTTTAGACATAAAGATGTGAAAGCCTGTGTGACAGGTAAATCAAACAAAAACACTTTGTTAACTGCGGCAAAGACTTATCTATTTTAAGTAGGCAGTAAACTTATTAAACTAAAAAGTCAGCTTCAAGCTGACTTTTTTATTACAAACCGATAAGCTAGTTATATCTTAGCTACATAGGTCTTAATCATATGTAGCCTCATATATTTTAGTTAGGACTTTACATGGCATCTCCTGTAGTGATTAGCGGTTCTGGTTTATGGAAACCCGCCCACAGTATTAGTAATGAAGAGCTGGTTATTGCATACAACGCATATGCAGAACAGTTTAACCATCAGCATCTAAAAGAAATTAAAGAGGGTGAACTTAAACCTAAACCTCTTTCAAGTGCTGAGTTTATTGAAAAAGCTTCAGGTATAAAGAGTCGCTACGTCTATATTAAGGATGGTGTTTTAGACATTGATCGAATGCGACCAAATATTCCTGAGCGTCCAGAAAATGAATTATCTGATCAAGCTGAAATGGCAATCTATGCGGCCAAAGACGCGTTAAAAGCGGCCAATAAAACCCCTGAAGACATTGATGTTGTTATTGTGGCGTGTGCTTATACGCAGCGCTCTTACCCTGCGTTAGCAATTGAAGTGCAAGGCGCTTTGGGTATTAAAGGTTTTGCTTTTGATATGTTAGTGGCTTGCTCTGCAGCTACATTTGCTTTGCATCGTGCCTACGAAATGATTGCTGCCGGTACAGCCAAGGCTGTGCTAGTGATTAATCCAGAATTAACCTCGCCACAAGTGAATTATTGTGATCGTGATAGTCATTTTATTTTTGGTGATGTGGCAACGGCAATGATCGTTGAAAGATCTGATACTGCAGCCTCAGAGCATGTTTTCGAAATTATGAGTACCAAAGCTGTTACTCAGTACTCAAACAATATCCGCTCAAATTTTGGTTATGTTAGCCGTGCTAATGACACAGACCCGTTTGCAGAAGATAAACTTTTTCATCAAGAAGGGCGCAAGGTGTTTAAAGACGTGTGCCCTATGGCTGTGGAACATATATCTGAGCATTTAACCCGTCATGAGCTGAGTTCTGAAAATGTTTCAAGGTGGTGGTTACATCAAGCCAATATCAATATGAATACGTTGATAAGCCGTAAGTTGCTTGGGAAACAGCCGACATTAGAAGAAGCTCCCATCGTATTGGATACCTACGCTAATACTGCTTCTGCAGGCTCAATCATAGCGTTTTATTTGTATCACAAAGACTTACAATCAGGTGACATCGGTTTGCTTTGTTCGTTTGGGGCAGGGTATTCGATCGGTAGTTTAATATTAAAAAAACTATGAAGGCCTAGCTCACTATGATCGCAACTGTTGGTTATGCAATCAGTGCAATTGGTTATGCCTTTCTTTTACTGCTGTTATTAACAGTTCGCAAATCAGGATTAGCAAAGTATCTGTTAATACTCGCCACCGGTACGACGTGTTTATGGTCTATCGCACCGTTCCTTTTTGCCCCACTATCCGTCGAAAGGCTGTTGCTTTTCGACAACATTAAAAGTCTCTTTTGGTTACTCTTTTTGGCTTCATGCTTAAGAGATAACTTTACTAATATTGTTGAAGTGTTAAGTCGAAAACAGACTTGGTTAATCTTAGTTTTGCCGATTACGGCTATTGCACTGCCTTACCTTGGTATGGATTACGAATCGTGGAGGTTTCTGCTCCAGACTCTGATTGCCTTGCAAGTACTAGTGTTACTCGAAGTCATATATCGTCAGGCGGGTGAGAATAGTTGGGCGTTAAAACCCTTAATAATCTATTTGGCGGTTATCAGCGTCTTTGAATTTGTTACCTTTGCTAATGCTTTAATGGTGGACCAGATTAACATTAATTATATTTCTGCCAGAGGTTATGTCTATTCTGCTCTTATACCATTACTGGTCTTAGCGATAAGGCGAGTTAAAAACTGGGGGGTCGAAATATATATATCCAGAGACATAGTGATGCACAGCACACTTTTGATGGTAGCTGGCGTTTATTTATTTGTGATGGCGATGTTGGGTTATGCGGTTAATTACTTTGGTGGTCAATGGGGGGCTGCCATTCAGGTAGTACTTATCGTTTTGTCTATGTCTCTCTTAGTGACGTTATTCCTCTCTTTGAGCTTTCGGACCAAGATCAAGGTTTTTATTACCAAGCACTTTTTTGCTAATCAATTTGATTACAGGCATGAATGGTTAAAGCTAACACATTGCCTAAATACCAGCGAGTCAGATGGGAATGTATACGCCACAGCTTTGCGAGGGTTAATTCAGGCCATCGATTACCAAACTGGGTGCTTGATTCAAAGCCAAAATGGTGAACTGAAGGTATTGGCAGATATCGACAAGCCTAGTTTGAATGAAGACGAACAAACTGTTTTGTTGCAATTTTCAGTCTTTTTCCTTTCTAAACATTGGATAATCGATATTGAAGAACTTAGAACACAGCCTTATGTGTATGAAGGGCTAAAGGTTAATCACGGCCTGTTAAATGGCGTTTCTTTCCAGCTGGTGATCCCTATTTATAATGAAGAAAAATTCTGGGGTATGGCGGTTATGCAGGGTTCCGATAACACCAGTAAAAAACTTAATTGGGAATTAAGAGATTATTTGACCGCTGTGAACGCACAAATTTCGAATTTTTTGTTTCATCATCAAGCAGCACAGGAGTTGGCTGAAAATGCACAATTTGCCGCATTCACACGTATGTCTGCTTTTATTGTGCACGACTTAAAAAACGTAGCAGCGCAAATTGATCTGATATTATCTAATGCGCAGCAACATAAAGATAACCCAGAGTTTATTGCTGATACTTTTGAAACATTGCACCATACCAAAGCTAGAATGGATAAGATGCTGCGTCAGTTGACAGAAAAAAATGCCTCACAAGATGGATCTGACAGCTTAGTCAACTTATCAGAGTGTGTGACCCGTGTGGTTAAACAAAGATGTGCATCCTATTTACCCACACCTACTGTGATCGTTAGAAGTGAAACCCCTGTGGTTTTAGATAAAGATAAATTAAGTAACGTCATTTACCATCTTGTCAGCAATGCACAACAAGCTACCAGCGATGATGGAAAAGTAGATGTTGAAATAGAGTTATCTGACGATGAAAGGTATATGTTGATCAATATTGTGGACACAGGCAGCGGTATGAGCGAAGATTTTATCCGAACTCGTTTATTTAAACCTTTTGATACTACAAAAGGTAATGCAGGAATGGGTATCGGGGCATTTGATGCAAAAGCTTACCTAGAGAGAATTGGTGGCCAGTTACTGGTGCAAAGTAGGCCAAAGCAAGGTACGGTTTTTACATTACGAATTCCTACAGACTAGGGTAAATATAAAGGATATTGAGACATGGATAAGATTTTGGTCGTCGATGACGATTTAGGGATACAAAAACAATTAAAGTGGAGCTTTTCAGGCTACGACGTTATTTTTGCGGAAGATCGTTCCTCAGCAATCGCACAGTTGAGGCGTTATGAACCTAAGGTTGTGACCCTAGATTTAGGCTTACCGCCCGACCCAAGTAATGCAACTGAAGGGTTAGCCACCCTAGAAGAAATCTTAGCCTTAGCGCCACAGACAAAAGTCATAGTAGTAACCGGCAATAATGACAAAAAAAATGCGTTGAAAGCTGTAAATTTAGGCGCCTATGACTTTTACCAAAAACCAATCGACTCAGACACCATTCAAATTTTAGTTAGCCGCGCCATTAACCTGTTTAATTTAGAAATGGAAAACCGCCATTTGTCAGCATTGGCACCTTCAATGGACAAGATTATTGGTCAAAGCGAAGGGCTCTTAGCGGCAAGTAGAAAAGCGGAGCGTATTGCGCAAACTGATATCAGTACTTTATTACTCGGTGAAAGTGGCACCGGTAAAGAGGTGTTTGCCCGAAGTATTCATGAACATAGCCTACGTAAAAATAAAGCTTTTGTTGCCATTAACTGTGCCTCAATTCCAGAAAACTTATTAGAAAGTGAACTGTTTGGTTATGAAAAAGGCGCATTCACTGGTGCCAATAAAACCACACCAGGCAAGATAGAAACAGCGCAAGACGGCACCTTGTTTTTAGATGAAATTGGCGATATGCCGATTGGTTTGCAAGCCAAAATGCTGCGCTTTTTACAAGAACGAGTGATTGAGCGAGTGGGTGGACGCTCAGAAATACCAGTGAACATTCGGGTCATTTGTGCTACTCATAGAGATATTCCGTCGATGGTAGCAGAGCAAACTTTTCGTGAAGATTTATTCTATCGAGTGGGTGAAATTAGTATCATTATCCCTCCTTTGAGAGATCGTGATAATGATGTGGTGCTATTGGCTAAGACTTTTTTGGTGCAATATAATGAAGAGTTTAAAACCAAGATCAAGGGTTTTAGTGACTCAGCCATCAAAGCCATGAAACAACATAAGTGGCCGGGTAATATTCGAGAACTTCAAAATAAACTAAAATCCGCGGTGATAATGGCCGAGGGCACCCATATTCAGGCAGAGGATCTGAGTTTGTTGGTGCGTGATGATGGACCCAGTATTGACATACTTAATTTACGAGAAGTGAGAGAGCAGGCTGAAAGTCGGGCAATACGTAATGCGTTTTTGGTAGCAGAACATAACATGTCCAAAACGGCTGAACTTCTAGGCATCACTAGGCCTACTTTGTATTCTCTGATTGAAAAATATCATTTAGAAGATGTTAAAACTGGCAGCTAACGATGTTGAATTAAGTGAGGTGATTTTATAATGTCGAGAAATGACGTTATTAACTCAGGGTTGGCTTTTATTACCCTTATTTTCTTCTGGTTTTTGGGATATGGGGTAAGTCAATTTGTTGATCTGCCCGCTGCATTATTGGGGTTGTTGTTGTTGTTCATTGGGTTGATTTGTTTGGGCCGGGTTCCCAAAGCCTTAGAATATGTCAGTCAATTTTGCTTAAGACACCTATCTTTGTTTTTTATTCCTGCTTTGGTTGCCGCGTGGTTTTATGCTGAGCAATTGGGTGACAATTTATGGCTGTTTTTGTTTGCTGTCATGCTCAGTACTTTTATTAGTTTATGGCTAACATCTTGGTTAGGGCAGCGATTTTTTGGAGATACGACTGAATCAGTCAGCCAAGATGATGAATATTAACACCATGGATTGGCAATCCATTCTAAAGTTAGTTTTCTTAAATCAAGTCTTGTGGGTAACGATTACGATAGTTGTGTATCTGCTAGCAGTATCGATTTTCAAACGTTTCGCTTACAACATATTGTTCCATCCAATATTGGTCGGCGCAATTCTAATTGGTGGCATAAGTGCTGTGAGTCAGACATCTGTGCTTGATTATCAACTTTATGTTACCCCAATAAGCTGGATGCTTGGACCCGTAACGGTGGCATTGGCCATACCTTTGTACAAACAAATTAGACTAATATATGATTCGGGCCTCAAGGGTATGCTGGTGATTGTTATCGGTGGATGTGTTGCTCCTCTTATTGCGTTTGGCTGGTTATGCTTATTTGATTTTTCAGAGCCTGTGAGATTGTCAGTGCTGACTAAGTCTATAACGACACCTCTAGCAATGGACACCACCAACCTGATTGGTGGGTTACCCGAATTTGCTGCTGCTGTTGTAGTGATTACTGGGATACTAGGCGTGATGTTCAGCCAATTTATTTTTAAGGTGACTCGTTGCCACGACCCGCGTGCTCAAGGTCTAGCTTTAGGAACGGTATCCCATGCTATTGGAACTGCCAGAGCCCATCAAATAGATGCCAAAGCGGGGGCTTTTTCATCTATGGCGTTATGTGTTAATGGTATACTTACCGCCATTATATTGCCGATCGTATTTATGATATTTGGTTGAATTAGATACTTGCCAAATTAATGGTGTCCGACAGGTACAGTATCTGTATTGTTTTACCTATTATATTGCTTTATAAGATAAATAATTGTTCTCTACCATGACTATTTATCATCACTTTTTCACTATTTTGTGTATCGCCCTTTTTTAGTGGGGTGTTCGGGAAGTGCGAGTGAACTAATATGGCAACAAGCGTTACAAGCAGCTCAAGGATACGAAAATGCTGAACAAACGGGTTGGCGCGTGCCAGATATGAAAGAATTAGCCAGTTTAACCGAGCGTAGTTGCCTACGCCCAGCCATCAACGAATTATTTTCCCCAAATACTTCCTCTGACAATTATTGGACATCTACACCCTCTGTTATTGATCCTAAACGCGCTGGGTGATTGCTTTTAAATAGCAGCAATTCTCTTAAAGATAAACGCTTATTTGTTTTTACGCGTTTGGTGCGAACTGCTGGTTAACCTAAGTTTTACCTGTCCTATCTGATCTTATATTGCATTTTTTTTGTTTAAAGGCACACTAACGATAGTCTTATAATATGTGGGATTTTATGCGTTTCTTAGTCTTTACATTACTACTACTTAGCTCAACCGTTAATGCGGGCACAGATTGTGAGGTGTCGCTTAATTACGGGGTAGTAGTGAGCGAGCAACAGATCAGAGTCATTGGAAATGGTGGTCGAGCTGTGTACCAGATTAACCACCCTGCACAGCTTATTGTTCAAGGTGATTGGATTGAATTAGATGAGCAACAAGAGCGAGAGCTTACCGAGCTGTCTGCTGGTATCCATCAAGTTGTACCTAAAATGATATTATTGGCGAATGAAGGGGTAGAGCTTGCTGTAGAAACGATAGAGCAAGTGTATGGTGGTTTAGTGAAAGACGATAAAAGTCAGAGAAAACTGCAAAAATCTTTGGAGCGTGTGCAAATGAGCGTCAAAGAAAAGTTTATCCGTGCTAACGACAATTTTTACATGGGCCCAGGCAGCCTTGAGCAAGTTAATGATCTAGTAGATCGCGAGCTGGAAGAACAGCTACAAGAAGCAATGAGCACTTCTGTTGGGGGCATACTCTCGGCTATTGGCGGGTTAGTGGCTAACAGTGAGGGGAGTGAACAGAAAATCGCCAACATCGCTAATCAGTTAGAAAGTATTGGTGAAGAGATTGGTCAAACTGTTGGCCCAAAAGCACAAACACTAAAGCTTAAAGCCCAATGGTTTTGTAATAAATTTAAAGAATTAGATAAAGCTGAAGACAGACTCAGAGACTCAATTAAAGAGCTAAAACCTTACAATGTATTGTTGACCGGCAGCAATACTCATCTTGATAAATAAGGTGCTTTGTGAGGGATGAGTCTCACTCTAAAGTTATTTACTTTGCATCTATACCATCATTTCTAATAACGTATTCAAATAACGTCTGCCTAATGGCGTAACTTGCCATTCGTCGCTTGACTCAACTAATAATCCGCGAGTTATTGCCGTTTCTAGGTTTTGTTTGGTGGCGTTATCCAAAGGCATACCAGTTAAGTTTGAATAATCAGACTTAGGGCATGGCTCAAGTAAACGAAAGCGATTCATAAAAAACTCAAAGGGTAAGTCTTGCTCAGGCACTACCTTTTTATCGCTAGTATAGCGGCGGGTTAAATCCATATAACCTTTTGGATGCTTGACTTTAACCGTACGAATTATATGGTTTTCATTGGCAAGAGTGATTTTTCCATGTGCCCCACAACCGATACCTAAGTAGTCACCAAAACGCCAATAATTCAAATTATGCTGACATTGTTGACCCGCTTGACTGTATGCAGATATCTCGTATTGTTCAAATCCGGCCTGCCTAAGTAACTCATCACCTTGTTCTTGGATATCCCATAACAGCTCATCCTCTGGCAATTTTGGCGGTTTGGAATGAAACTGAGTATTAGGTTCAATGGTTAATTGATACCAAGATAAGTGCGGAGGCTGCTGCGTTATGGCCGTGTTTAAATCAAACATTGCATCTTCTAAAGATTGCTTAGGTAAGCCATGCATTAAGTCTAGGTTATAACTATTTAGGCCTATGCTTTTAGCCAATTCCGCAGCCTTAAGGGCCTGATTTTCATCGTGAATACGCCCTAAAGCGGTCAGTTTTTCTGGCTGAAAACTTTGCACACCGATAGAGATGCGCGTAATCCCTGCTTTGACATAATCAGCAAACCGCTGGCTCTCTACTGTGCCGGGATTTGCTTCCATAGTGATTTCAGCATTAGCTAACAAATTCACTCGTTTTTTCACTCCGTCTAAAAGAGTGTGAATAGCTTGTGCTGAAAACAAACTCGGTGTGCCGCCGCCAATAAAAATACTATGAATGGCTCTGTCGCCTACCAATTTAGCATCTTCAGCTAAATCATCTAATAAGTGACTGACATATTCAGACTCTGGTAACACCTGCCCTTTTTGTCCATGAGAATTAAAGTCGCAATAAGGACACTTTTGTACACACCAGGGAATGTGGATATATAACGAAAGGGGCGGCAGTTTTAAGGTAATTGGTTGTGACAAGTATTTAACCTATTTGGTTTTGTAATTGGGCTAACAGTAGTTTTAAGGCCTTACCACGGTGACTCAAGGCATTTTTTTGTTGGGATGACAATTGGGCAGAACTAGAGTTTTGTTGATTGACCCAAAATATAGGATCGTAACCAAAGCCATTATCACCTTGTTGCTCAGTCATGATCTCACCGCACCATTCACCTTGGCAAATAATAGGCGACGGATCATCAGCGTGACGCATATACACCAAGACACATAAAAACTTGGCTTGGCGTTTATCGGTTGGTACATCAGCCATCGCGCCAAGCAACTTGGTGATGTTACTTTGATCTGTAGCATGATCACCTGAATAACGAGCAGAATACACTCCAGGCTGACCACCTAGGGCGTCAACCGCCAACCCTGAGTCATCCGCAATAGCCGGTAAACCAGTATGTTTAGCAGCATGACGGGCTTTGATAATCGCGTTTTCGATAAAAGTGCTACCTGTTTCCGCTACTTCTGTTACTGCAAAGTCACTTTGGGGCAATACCTCAATACTTAAACCAGACAACATAGCAGCAAGTTCTTTGACCTTACCTTTGTTGCCCGTAGCAAGGACTATTTTTTTACTCACATGTTATCCTTTAAAATAATGGTAATGTTATGTGGTTCAGCAAATACGTACGGTGTACTTTGCTTGTAATTCCATAGGTAGATATCTATCATCAGGCCATAAAACTTCACAATATAATATCACTTTTCAAGGACGTAAAATGAAATTCTCTATGATTGCTTTATCTTTCTTTTCGACGGTTCTAATCGCTGAACCTGAGCCATCATCCAACGTTGAGTGGATAGAGAGTATTATCCCGGCCGAACCCATCGAACGTGTTTCACCTCGATTCCCTACCAAAGCGGCTCGAAACGGTAATGAAGGTTGGGTCAAGCTAAGTTTTGTTGTGGATGAAAATGGAGCAGTGGTTGATCCTGTTATTGAAGACTCATCTGGCATTCGTGGCTTCGAGAAGGCGAGTTTGAGAGCGATTAAACAATGGCAATATTCTCCTGCTATCCGAAACGGAGAAAAAATCGAACAGTGCCGTAATAGTGTGCAAATGGATTTTAAATTAGATAAAGAAACAAAGGGCGGAAGAAAACGATTTGTCAGGGAATATAAAAATGCGGATGAGGCACTAAAAACAGATAATATCGTTTTAGCTGAACAACTTATTACCCAAATGGGCGAAGGCAAAATCTGGAATAGTTACGAAGACGCATGGTTTTGGATGTTGAAGTCCGAGATTGCAAAAGCACAAGGTCAAGACAGTGCTCAATTAAGTAGTCTCAAGAGAGTCGTTTCCTCTAATAAAAGCAGTACATATGTAGGTGATCAATATTACATTTATCTTTTACATCAAAAATTTATCCTAGAAATAAAGGCATCATTATTTTCAGATGCTTTAGAGACATTTGCACAAATTGAGCAGCGTCCTGATAATGAAAAAACAGTCAGTGTCCTAGAAAAATATGCAACTCAAGCTCGACAGGTCTTAAAAAATCAAGACTTTATTGTTGTGCAAGGAGAATTAGGTAGCAATGGTGATTGGTGGCACTCTCTTAGTCGTAACCGTTTTATGTTTAGCGATATCGCAGGTACGCTCGATACAGTAGAACTGCGTTGTGATAACAAAAGAGAAAAGTATACCGTTGCAGAATATACAGAATGGAAAATTCCTAAAAGTTGGGGACGCTGCAAAATAATGGTAGTAGGTGACACCCAAGCGAACTTCAACTTAGTTGAAATTCGCCAAGACGCGTAATCAGAAACTTCTGACGTTTTTAGCTTAGGGAGTCTTTTTCCCTCGACCTTTATTTTTGCGTTTTTTGATTTTGACGTTACGTTTGGCCTTAATCACTGCTTTTTTAGTCTTATTACTAATTTTTTTCTTAGCAGGGGGTTTAGCTTCTTTATTAGCTGGGCGCAAAGCGGCAATCACCCTACGTTTTAGTACTTGTTCGGTATAACGTTCAATTTTGGGTACTACGGCAATGTCATGAGCCTCGACGATAGAAATAGCCGTTCCTTTGTTACCGGCACGTCCTGTTCGACCAATACGGTGCACATACACATCTGCGGTGCGAGGCATATCGTAGTTAATAACGTGGCTAATGTTATCCACGTCAATACCACGAGCTGCTACGTCAGTGGCGATTAATATCTTTACTTCGCCTGTGCGAAAACGCTCCATCGCAGTATTACGCTTATCCTGAGGCATTTCACCTTGTAACCAAACGCAATCAATATCGATAGATTGCAACTGGCCAACTAATGTCGCTAAACGTTCACGGGTTTTAACAAACACTATGGCCGTTTCTACTTGTGTACTCAGAATATGAGTTAACAAGTCCAGTTTATGCTTAGCGTCATCTGCAAGATGGATCCACTGGTGGATAATACCTTTTTCTTTACGACTTGAATCGGCTTCTAATTCTACCGGATCATTCAACAACTCATCAGAAAAACGGGCGATACCCGTGCCTTCTAATGTGGCTGAAAACAACATGGTTTGTTTACGCCAGCGAGCTTCTGCGGCGATTTGGTTTACAACGGGAGAAAACCCCATATCCAACATACGGTCAGCTTCATCTAAAATCAGGCATTCAATATCACGGCAATCAAAACTTTCTTTTTCGATATGTTCGAATAAACGACCAGGTGTGGCGACCAAAATATCGAGATTACCTTCTAATAAGTCACGATCAGTACCGTAGTTGATGCCACCAGTGATAACGCCGCATGCAATATGTGGCACGTATTTACTGATAGCTTTGGCTTGCTCAAAAATCTGTAACGCCAATTCGCGAGTTGGGGTCAGGATTAAAATGCGTGTGGAACCCGGTTGGCGTCTGGGGTAATCCAATATAAATTGGCAAGCAGGTAGTAAAAATGCTGCCGTTTTGCCGGTACCTGTGGGGGCAGAGGCCAAAATATCTTTGCCATTCATGGCTTCTGGGATGACCAGCGATTGAATGCTGGTAGGCTCTTTATAACCTAAGTCCGTCACCGCGTGTATCAGGTCATCGTCTAGTTCTAATTGTTCAAACATGTATGTTTAAGCCTTGTTTTATCGTTGGCTTGGGAATTAAAAGGGATTATAAAGGAGTGGCGAGGGAATTGCTTATGCATTTTTTAAAGCATATACAGTGATGCGCTCTCTTGTATTCTAATATTGGCGTTTTTTATTAGGAAATGAATGAACACAAATTATGACAATTATTCAGATTTAACCTAATCTTGTCATTAGTATTGTAATCCAACCAGGTGGTGCCCTTTGACTAATAATAAGTGGACACTTAAATCTCGATTTGACCTTTATTTACAATTGGGCAAATTTAGGCTGTGTTTATTGGTGTTATTTACTGCCCTTATTGGTTACGGTTTAGGGGTATCACAACTCATTTTTGCTGAAATGTTTTGTTTCCTGTTTGGTACTTTACTTACTGCGATGGGAGCCAATGGCTTGAACCAATGGTGGGAGCGCAAACGAGATGCGCTAATGCTGAGAACTCGCAAGCGTCCAATACCCTCGGGTAGACTATCTTCTGGACACGCACTCACTGTTACACTTGTTTGGTCCTTAACAGGCATGTTGCTACTTTATTATGGGGTTAATTCATTAACCGCTTGTTTAGCATTAATTACTTTAACAAGTTACGTTCTGATTTACACACCTTTAAAGCCTTACTCTACTGTCGCTATTTTAGCTGGGGCTATCCCAGGCGCAATCCCGCCAATGATGGGCTGGACCGCTGCTACCAATCATTTTGGCGTTGAAGCATGGGTGTTAGGTTGTTTATTATTTTTGTGGCAAATTCCGCACTTTATGTCACTTGCTGCAATTTATCGACAGGATTATGCTAAAGGAGGGTATCAACTGCTGCCCGACAATCCAGAAATTGAAGGCGTTACCCGCAGCATAATAGTGATTTTCAGCGTGGCATTATTGTGCATAACCTTACTTACTCCATTTGTAGGTTTGGGGCAAAAAACCTTTTTTTTAGGTGCCTTTTTGTTCGGCTTAGCGTTACTTGTAGTATCAATTAGACTTTATCAACAATACTCAGTCAAAAACGCCAGACAAGTATTTCTGGCCAGCATCATGTATTTGCCTGCACTAATGACGCTTCTGCTTATCGATGAAAGATTTGTGAGTCATTATTGGTCATTCTAAAGGAACCTAAACTCATACCACCTCAAAATGTGCGTTTCAGAATGACTGAGGCGCTTCAATTCAAGGCGCGTCAATGACTGAATATTCTCCTCCTCCTGAATTGTCGCAATGAATAAGTGCAGTGCCACAATCGTTCCATATCGGGCGGGTTTTAAAGCGATTTATGTCGGGCAGCCGAGCGCTGCGGTGACCATTTTTGATTTAGGACTTGGGTTACAATGTCTACAAATAGCCATTTTGCTTGGGAGGCCCCGCCTAAATCGCTATAAACTCCAGCTGAATTCGGTATTTTGAGTTGGTACGTGTGCATACTTGCAATCCTAAAAACAGGCAAAAGAACACCGAAATAATGTATAAATATCAAACACTGCTACAATTCAGCTATTAACATTGAATTAACGATTTGTTCGTTAATTACCTGTGTGCTAGGAGAAAAAATATTATGTTAAGACATTATTACATAAGTGATGATTTAGACGACTTGGAAGCCGTTGAGCTAGAACTTGAAGGAAAAGGTATAAGTACTCCACAAATTCATGTGTTAAGTGAAGATGACGCAGAGGTTGAGAAACACCATTTACATGCTATTGAAGCGGTACTCAAACAGGATGTGGTGCATTCAACAGAAATTGGCGCTGTAGTCGGTGCTATTGGCGCTGTTTTAGTATTAGGTGTTACCTATATAATCGAGTGGCATACGACCGCTGCGGGCTGGATCCCTTTTGGTTTCTTAGCTGTTGTGATCCTCGGATTTTGCACTTGGGAAGGTGGCTTGATTGGTATTCAAATTCCCAATCACCAATTTAGGCGTTTTCAGAAATTACTTAAACAAGGCAAACACATCATTTTTGTTGATGTGGATCCTGAACAAGAAACGGTTCTTTCCGAGATTGTTGACAAACACCCTGGGCTCAAACTCGCAGGCACTGGTGATGCCACCCCAAGTTGGGTAGTTCATGGACAAGCGAAGTTCATCAAAGTGATGAAAACATTACCCTGACACATTAATACCCTGAATTTATGCCGAACTTTCATTAATTGAAAGCTCGGCTTTTTAGTTTTTACAATTTGATTTCACTAATTTTCTATTATTATCAATAAATCAACTTCCAGTAAAAAACATCAAGCGACTAAAAAACGTATAATTTGATTCAATTGCCATGATGCCGATGAACAGCGTTAGCGCCAAAGGTGGGATCATTATTGCGCAAATTAATGCCATTCTCTCCCACATCATATGCATAAAAACACTGATGATTAGGCCGGCCTTTAAGAACATGAATAGTAAAATAAGTGTCCAACGCAATAGGCCTTCTAGGTGCATAAAGTCGACCATGTAAGAAAATCCACTGAGGATAAACAGCAGAACCCAAATCTTTAAATATAGACTTACAGGATGTTCTTGATGGCCATGTTCATCGACCTGAACTTGAGTGTTCTCAACCATACCGCCTCCTAAACTAACTATTATATTTTCTGATTTAATAGATTACTGTTGAATTACCAAAGATAAAAAAGAGCGAAAATAAACACCCATACCAAATCAACAAAATGCCAATACAAACCAGTAATTTCGACTATTTCGTAGTTACCACTTTTCTCGTAATGTCCCTTTAAGATCTTGATCGCTACCGTAAATAAATAGATAACACCTATGGATACATGCAAACCATGAAAACCTGTCACCATGAAAAATACCGAACCAAATTGCACCGCACCAAATGGATTCTCCCAGGGACGCACCCCTTCAGAAATTAATTTACTCCACTCGAATGCTTGCATACCCACAAATGATAGACCTAGTAATGCTGTTATTAACATCAGGATAGCTGCTTTTATTTTGTCCTTGCGATAGCCATAATTAACTGCCATTGCCATGGTGCCGCTGCTCGTAATCAAAATGAAGGTCATAATAGCGATTAACACCATGGGAATGTGTTGTCCGCCTATTTCCAGCGCAAACACTTCACTGGTATTGGGCCAAGGCTCAACTGCCGACATTCGCACCACCATGTAGCCAATCAAAAAACAGCTAAACACAAAGGTATCGCTAAGCAGAAAGATCCACATCATGGCTTTGCCCCAGGGAACGTGAAATGCTTCTTTATCCCCTGACCAATCTGCTACAAATCCACTAATACCCTGAGGGGGTTCTAATGTTTTTTTGTTTTGAATGAGATCATTAGATTGCATGGTCATGCTCCCAGCCCGCAAAACTCAACGATTGCATTATATGTTTCTGGCTTACTGACTAATAAAGCAAATAAAACCAACCACAAACCAAATAAGAAATGCCAATAAGTCGCACATAAATCAACATATTGACTGAGTTTTGGACTATTACGCAGCATGGCAGCCAATGCCCCCAGCCAGGCCAGCAAACCAATACCGACGTGTACAGCATGTAAACCAGTGAAGATGTAAAAGAAGCTTAGAGCTGGGTTAGCGTTTACCACAAACCCTTGCTGGTATAATTGCTGCCAAAACATTAATTGGCCAGTCACAAAGGCAGCTGAAAATAAACCTGCCAAAATAAGACCGAAGCGCAAGAACAGCCTATTTTGTCGTCGAGCATTGGCTCTGGCTACTTGTAAACAAATACTCGCCGCCAACAAATAAAGGCTGTTTAACCATAGAATACTTTTATTAAACAGCGGATTGCTCGAAGTTTCTGCTAAAGGTTGCCAATCGGGGTATTGTGAGCGCATTAAAAAGGCAACGATAAAGAGAACAAAAAGTACCGACACTACAGCCAACAACAAGCGTAGGCCGGCTTTACGGGTGTGCTCACGTCCTAAATATTGCTGTTGCGGTGAGCCTGCTTGCTCCCAAGGTTTTTCCATTAGTGGCGTGAGGAAGCTCATAACTCACCTGCCTTTTTGTCGTCAACAAAATTTTGTGGTAAAAAATCCTGCTCATATCCTGGCACACTATAATCGTAGGCCCAACGATGGCATATGGGAATATGCTTGCCCCAATTTCCATGCCCTGGCGGGGTTGTTTCGGTTTGCCACTCAAGTGATGTAGCTTCCCAGGGGTTATCGCCAGCTGGCTTCCCCTTGAACAAGCTCCAAACCAAATTGAATAAAAATATCAGCTGAACCAGTGCCACAAATATGGCCATTACCGAAATCATGGCGTTTAGGTCTTTAGCTGAATCGGGAATGAAATCGTAATTTTCATAGGCAAAATATCGCCGAGGAACGCCTAGTACGCCAAGATAATGCATGGGGAAATAAATCATGTAAGTACCCAGAAACGTGCCCCAAAAATGCAATTTCCCTAAACCGGTATGCAACATTTTCCCCGACATTTTAGGATACCAATGATAGATCCCGCCAAACACCACCAATATGGGTGAAACTCCCATTACCATATGAAAGTGGGCCACCACAAAATAGGTGTCAGAAAGAGGCAGATCCACCACTACGTTACCGAGAAATAATCCAGTTAAACCGCCAATGGTGAAGGTGGAAACGAAACCTAATGCAAACAGCATAGGTACGGTTAAGTGAATATTGCCATGCCAGAGGGTCAATACCCAGTTGTAGACTTTTATTGCGGTTGGTACCGCAATTATCAATGTTGTGGTGGCAAAAAAGTAGCCAAAATAGGGATTCATGCCGCTTATGTACATATGGTGAGCCCAGACCACAAAACTCATCACGCCTATCATGATTATGGCCCACACCATAAGCCGATAACCAAAGATATTCTTACGAGCATGCACACTAATGAGATCCGAGACAATGCCAAAAGCGGGTAGAGCGACTATGTAGACTTCTGGATGACCAAAAAACCAAAATAAATGTTGAAACAGAATGGGGCTGCCGCCCTCGTGGTCAAGTTGTTGACCCATTGACAAAATCGCCGGCATAAAAAAACTGGTGCCTAATGTTTTGTCAAACAACATCATAACCGCACTAACAAATAAAGCGGGAAAGGCCAAGAGTGCTAATACAGTCGCCATGAAAATGCCCCACACTGTCAGTGGCATACGCATCAGGGTCATGCCTTTGGTGCGGGCCTGCAATACGGTAGTGACATAATTCAGGCCGCCCATAGTTGCAGCGACGATAAATATGGCTAAGGACACTAACATCAAAATAATCCCCCAATCAGAGCCCGGAGTACCAGGTAATATTGCTTGAGGAGGATACAATGTCCAGCCTGCTCCAGTAGGGCCGCCAGGGACAAAAAAGCTGGACAGTAGTACAATGACAGCCAGTAAATAAAACCACACACTGAGCATGTTAACAAAGGGGAATACCATGTCCCGGGCTCCCACCATTAGAGGGATCAGGTAATTACCAAAACCACCCAAAAATATCGCAGTCAGTAGATAAATCACCATGATCATGCCATGCATGGTCACAAACTGATAATAGGCACTCGGGTCGATAAAATCAAAACTGCCAGGGAAGCCAAGCTGTAAACGCATTAAGCCAGACAACACTAAGGCCACAATGCCAACTAAAATGGCAATCACCGAATATTGGATCGCAATCACTTTATGATCCTGACTCCATACGTATTTGGTAAAGAAGCTGCTGGGTTCATGCATTTCGTGATCTACTTCTTGTTCCATCAGTTTGCTCCGCTATGAAGGTTATACAAATTCAAAGAGTTTTAATAAATTCAATAATCGCCAATGCTTCTTGCTCGTTAATTACCGGGGGAGGCATTACCGGAGGATAGCCCGCGACAATTTTGGCATTGGGTTGGAAAATAGACTCTTTTAAGTACAGATCATCAACCTCGACACTCTGTCCACTAGTTGTCTCTCGAAGTGAGCCAAATAAACCTTGCCAGCTTGGGCCAATTAATCGTGTTCCGTCCTGACTATGGCAGGCTGTACAGCCTTTTGTTTGCGCCAATTCTGCGCCAGATAACAAGGTGTTTTGTGTCGCTGTATCTTGAGTTGCGCCCTTTTCTTGGATATACGCAATCAGCGAATTAATCTCCAACTCACTAAGTGGAAGTGGAGGCATGATGGCTGCGTAGCCTTTTACCATTTTCGCATTAGGCATGAGGATTGATTCTTTCAGGTAGGCGGCGTCCACCAACACTTCAGTGCCATCAGCTAAGACTTGAATTTTGCCAAATAATCCCTGCCAACTCGGGCCAATGGAATTCCCTGAGAAGTCATGGCAACCTATGCAGCCTTTATTTTGAGCGAGTTCTTGTCCACTTTGCGCAGCGACACTGAGTATCTGTGAGGTGTTTTTTAGCATTGATGCGGCGAAGGTAGGTTGTGCCTGCAACCATAGATCAAACTCTTTTTGAGTCATGACCTGTACATGTCCTCGCATATTAAAATGACCGAGACCACAAAACTCAGCACAGAGGATTTCAAACTCACCTAATTTGGTCGGTGTAAACCAAATATAAGAGACGGTTCCAGGCACCATATCCATTTTCACCCTAAATTGAGGTACATAAAAATCATGCAATACATCCTTAGAGCGCATCAACACCTTGACGGGTTTATCTATCGGTAACGCCAACCTATTGCCCAGAATCAATACATCGTCTTGGCCACTAGGATCAATAGGGTCAACACCAAAGGGATTATCAATAGAAATATGTTTAACCGCACTTTTGCCTAGCTGCTGGTCAGCACCAGGAAATCGAAAACTCCAACTCCACTGTTGACCAACCACTTCGACTATATGTGCTTCCTCGGGTACTTCGACAAAATCAGAATAAACAATTAAACCAGGGGCTAACATGGCAATGATGCCGATACTGGTAATAACGGTTAGCCATACCTCTAACTTTTTATTCTCAGGCTCATATTTGGCTTTACGATTAGGATCGTGGCGATATTTGATAACGGCGAAGGCGATAAAAAAATTTACAGCGATAAAGACAATGCCAGTGATGATGAGAGTGATGGCCATGGTGTCATCAATTGCTCCCCAATTTGACGCCAGTGGCGTCATTACCCAGGGAGATAAAAAATGAAAAACAACCGACCCAATGACAATTAGGATCAATGCGACAGCAATGCTCATGCGCGCCCCTTATTATTTTTAGTGATCCCCGCTTGGTCTCGTTTCTGCTTCCAAGCCTACATTAGGGTAATGACAGCGACTTTCTTCAAGGTTTTATCTTCGGATCATCATAAACACCTGATGAGGGATACATAAATACTGTCGTTAACCCTACAAGTTGATTGTTTATTGACCAATCGTTATCTAGTTTAGGTGCAGTATCTGAATTATGCTAATCGAGAGATGAAAATTTTTATAGATAGAAAACTTTATTTGATATCAGATCCCAGATTCAAATTGTTAGTGCACAATACATTCGAAGGAACGGCGAAAAGTGTCTGACTTTCGAGGGGTGATTGAGATAAAAAGAAGGTGTCATGGGTTTCGGCGCGAAAATGACAGATTGCTTACTCTAAATTATGTAGTTATATTTGTTATCTCTACACATACTCACCTCATTTTGCCGTTGCGTTCTGTCTTGATAATTGGGAAGCAATAGAAGCGCCGTAAACCTAGTAAACCGAAACTACAAAGAGCAAGTGTATTAGACGGCTAACAATTGGCGCTATAATAGGGTATTGCTTCCTTCAAAATGTGTGCTCTGAATGTTTCATAATACGCCTTTTCTTTTCTATAGTTTTAATATAAAAACAACCACAAAATTGGCTCGATGTTGATGGATGGTAAAGCTAGTGCCGAATTTAAAAAATCTTAAAAAATAGAAGGTTACAAAAATTTACTAGATGATTTATCTTGTATCATCACTTAGTCAATAGCACATAGCATTAGGCACTCGATTTAATATGTTTAACAAAACAAACTTGCAAGCAGCTTTAAGCAAACAAACTTGGGCAAAAGGATTAAGACTTTACCAATTGAATCATGTTGTTAGTGCCGCATTAGATGAGCAGGTTTTGAGAGGCTCGGTTAGAAGTGAATCTAAGCGAAATGAAACGTATTTAACTCGTTTTGAATTCGATGAAAGTAAAAGCCGGGCTCAGGCATATTGTAATTGTTATCTTAAATATGATTGTAAACATGCTGCTGCCTTGGCCCACCATTATCTTGAAAATATGCATGTTAGTTCAGCATCAAACAACATAATTGAAGAATGGCTGAATAAGTTTTCAACTCAAGAATCTTTGGTATTTCAGCAGAAAAAAGGACTGTTGTATTTTCTTAATCAGAACAGTTATGCGCCTAATGATTATTTACAACTGGGAGTCCAAAGTTCTAGCTTAAAGAAAAATGGTGGTTGGAGTCGAACTTTGACCTACGAAAACTTGGATAGCTACTTGATTAAACAACCTTATGTGGATGATCAAGATGTGCAAATTATTAGCTCTGTGATCAGAAGTCAGAATTACTCTAATGCTATTCATTCGCATAAGGTATTAAAACTGTTGGTCAGTACTGGGCGATGTTTCTGGAAGGGTGGCGCAGATTTAAATCATCCGATTTATTTGGGAGAGCCTTTAAAAGCAAACTGGCAGTGGCAGACAAGCAGTGCAGTGCATAAGCTTGATCTTGTACTAGAAATAAATAACCCTGATATTACATTAATAAAGTCTCAGCCTATTAGTTATTACAATTCTAAAACTAATCATTTGGGATTGGTTGAAACAGATTTGAATAGTGAGTTTGATGTGCAGTTTTTGCATAGCCCGACTTTTTCTGAAGAGAAAATGCCTTGGGTGTTAAGTAAATTAGATATGACACTTGGAGATCTAGCACAAAAATTACCGAAACCAAAACTTAAAAAAGAGTTTACTTTAGCTAGGCCTGTGCCGCATATACGCTTAACTACGCCAAATGAAAATCAAGCTTATAATACTCAACTATCACTGTTGTTTGCTTATCAGGGGCATCTTGTTAGCCCTTTAAAAAAACAACCTCAATTACCTTCGCAAAAAGATGAAGCTAACATTTATCGTGACTTCGCGTTTGAAAAGATGATCATGGAGTCGCTCAAAACCTGGCAATTTATTCCTCAATCACAATCTATCACCACAAACAAAGGCTTTGGTGATGGGTATATGATGATGTTGCAAGGGCGTCAGCTTAATTTATCGTTTTTACACAATCAGTTGCCACAGTTGAAGAAGCAAGGTTGGCAGGTAGAGTACGATGATAGTTTTCACTATCAAGAGTTAGATACTGATAGTGTATTTGATGCCAATGTCGAGCAAAAGGAAGGGCATGACTTTTTCTCCATTGGTTTGAATTTAAACATCGATGGTCAAAGTGTGGCTGCTTTTCCTATATTAATAAGTGCATTAGAACAACTTCCCAAGGATATTTTGCTAAATGATCAAAGCTATATCGATAATGACGAAAAGGTGTTTGTTAACCTTTCAGGTGGAAAATTTATTGCGCTGCGTTACCAGAGTATTCGGCCCCTACTTAAACAGTTTGTTGAATTATTTATGCCTGGTGTGTTGCAAGATGATGGCACTATGCGTTTGTCACGATTTCAAGGTCATCAAACCCTCAGTGAATTAGACAACCAAGGTATTATCACTCAAGGTGCGAATAAATTACGCAATCTGGCCGAGAAATTACGTAATTTCAGTGCGATTCAGCCGGTCCCCATTCCCAAATTATTACTGGCAGAATTACGTGAATATCAACATCAAGGACTGAATTGGTTACAGTTTTTGCGGGAATATGAGCTGAATGGTATTTTGGCTGACGATATGGGCTTAGGTAAAACGATTCAAACACTCAGTCATTTGTTAGTTGAGAAAGAGCAAGGTCGGCTGACCGGGCCTAGTTTAATTATTGCCCCTACCAGTGTGCTATTTAATTGGGCTAAAGAAATAGATAAGTTTACGCCTAGCTTGTCTTATATCGTAATAAATGGAGCCAAACGCCAAGAGAATTTTGAAAATTTAGATCAATACGATATCGTAATTACCAGTTATCCGCTGGTGTTAAAAGACGCTGAAGTTCATCAGCAGCACATTTATTACTATTTGATTTTAGATGAAGCTCACTACATTAAGAATCCTAAAACGAAACTCTATAAAGCGATGTTGACACTCAAGGCCGAGCATAAGCTATGTTTGACAGGTACACCAATGGAAAACCATCTAGGTGAATTTTGGGCTCAATTTAACTTTTTACTGCCTGGCTTCTTAGCGGGTTATCAACAATTTAGCCGTTTGTTTAAAACGCCAATTGAAAAACACAATGATCATGAACGTAAAGTCATGCTCAATCAACGTATCAAACCCTTTATACTAAGGCGCAGCAAGACTCTCATTGCTAAAGAACTACCTGAAAAAACGATTATCATACAAACCCTAAAAATTGAGGGAAAACAAGCAGAGTTATACGAGTCTGTGCGATTAACGATGGACTCTCGTTTGAAAGAAATCATTGCAGCAAAAGGCTTACAGCGCAGTCAAATCGAAATTCTGGATGCGTTATTAAAACTACGTCAAGTTTGCAATCATCCACAGTTACTTTCTTTGCCAAGCGCTAAGTCGATTAAGCAATCCGCTAAGTTAGAATTTTTAATGGAAACCTTGCCAGAGATGGTTGAAGAGGGTAGAAACGTGCTGATTTTCTCCCAGTTCACCAGCATGTTAGCGTTAATAGAAACAGAGCTAGTCGCCAGTAATATACCCTATGTTAAGCTCACAGGTAGCAGCAGAAATCGCCAAGAGATAGTTGAACAATTTCAGTCTGGTAAAGTGCCAGTCTTTTTAATTAGCTTAAAAGCGGGTGGGGTAGGTTTGAATCTAACAGCCGCTGATACGGTGATCCATTTTGATCCATGGTGGAATCCTGCGGTAGAAAATCAAGCTACCGATCGCGCTTATCGCATAGGTCAAGATAAACCCGTATTTGTGTATAAATTGATTATTGAAAATTCCATTGAAGAAAAAATTCTACAGATTCAAAACAAAAAAGCAGAGCTGGCTAATGCATTATTATCAGAGGAGGTTAGCGAAGGTAATCTAAGTTTAACCAATGATATTTTAGATACTTTACTTGCACCATTGTCCTAACGCGGGATACATATATAAAATATGTTTTTGATTTTTTAGCGCTACAAAGTTGTGTCAGTTATCATTTTTCACTGAATTAACGTTTAGCAACTTTCGATATTTAAATCGAAGAAGTAACTCATAATAAACACGGAACACTCTTGTTTCGTGCTGGTGTAAATTTGAGGCTAAACATGGGACTCTCATATATACACAAGAAAATATTAGCAATTTGGGTAGCTGTTCATTAACGGTCAATATTTACTTATTCTACAGAGCGCTGAACAAGTCTTCACAGTCTATGATTTGCTTTGCAGAATGCAACTCTCGCACCTCATACCTGAGTACGAATATTTAGACGCACTACCAACGAAATAAAAGTTTATTTACTTTTTTCATTCATTTAACTTATTTTTTCGATCATTCATCTTTGTATTGTGATCAAATATATGGCTTAGATGGTAATCATTGTGTGCTTAGTTTACCTGTTTAATAAATGACATGTATACCTAGTCATAAAATTGTTTTCTAAACTTGGTTTAAATTATGGAGAAAAAAATGAAAGTTTTTATTACGAAGTTTGTATCAATCGCGGTCTTGTCACTGTCTCTTCTTACTACTAGTGCATTTGCAATGCATCATAAGTCAGCGAAATTAGATATTGTAGAAACAGCTGCTAGTAACCCTGCATTTAGTACCTTAGTGGCTGCAGTAAAAGCCGCAGGATTAGTTGAAACTCTGCAAGGAGAAGGTCCTTTTACCGTTTTTGCACCCACTAATGCTGCTTTTGAAAAATTGCCAGCGGGTACGGTAGAAGATTTATTAAAGCCTGAAAACAAAGATAAATTAGTCGCTATCCTGACTTATCATGTTGTGGCAGGTAATGTTATGGCAGCAGACGTAATTAAATTAACGAAAGCGACTACTGTGCAAGGTAGTGACATAATGATTGATACTTCAGACGGAGTAAAAGTCAATAATGCGACTGTTACTCAAACAGATTTAAAAACTAAGAATGGCGTGATCCACGTAATAGATACGGTAATTATGCCTGGAATGTAATGTCCTACAACGGTCATTGAAATAATAAAAAGAGCAGTTTACTGCTCTTTTTTATTATTTAAAATAAAAAAGTTTTGGTGTTTGAATATTCGATTACGTTGGGCGATTCATATAATTTCATCTAAAATACTGTGACCTCGAAACAAAAGTTGAATGACACTAAGTCGACATAAGCCGATTTATTTTTAACTGTATCCAGAACTACTCTAAGCGTTATTTGAACTTTTTTTTAGACCTTCTAGATAACGCTACTACATTGCCATTCTTCAATCTGATTTCGCCATCACCACTCGGCTGATAACTAATATGTTCGATGGCTGAGAAGTTAACTGCTTAGGAGCGGTGGGTGCGACAGAAACCTTTCCCGGCGAGTTTTTTACTCAAGTCTGGGAAGTGGATCTTAATGGGTAAATGCGACCGCCACTGTGTAGGTTAACGTAGTTGCCTGCTGCTTCCATCCATTCAATATTGTCAACATTGACTAAAGTTTATGCGTGGAGGTTAAGACCACAACTATGCCGCGCCTAATTTAGGTTTGAGCTGCACGCCAAATAATTATGTTTGTGCGATGCCAATCAGCCATAACAATCAAAACAATACCACCACGACCTCTTGGAAAATGAACGATCACTTTCTTGATTGGTATGGAGTAGAAGCTGGGCAAAGTACAGAAGCCGAGGGCACCGCACTCGATTGGACAACGGATATTTGGCCTGCAGCTTACGGCCCACGCAAAACCGTCAACGGTTAGTTTGAACTCAAAGCTTATATTAAAAATAGTCAAGGTTGGGAAGGTGATATCCAACAAAGCAATACTCCTTACAGCTCGAATAATCATTTTGATAAATGTGGAAAAATCAATAAATTCGACTGTTAATAACAGTAACGTGGAAATCAGAAATTTTAAGTAATTAACCGTCTTTGCTACATAAGCCCGCTAAATTTAAGCGGGCTTTTTATTGTAGCGAGCACAGGCTGCATATTGAATTGGATTAAAATCCTAGGCACAATAAGGTATACCTCAAATCGAAAAAAGTTTGGAATTGTTTATGACCCGTTTTTCATTTATTCGTTACCTATTTCCCTTGGCACTTATTTTATGCACTGGCCTACAAGCTGCGACTACTGTCATCAAAGCCGGCTATGTATTAGACGTTGAGTCAGGAAAGTGGCAAAAGAACAAGCTGATTTTTATCGAAGGTGAACGTATTAGCAACATTCAGTCTGCTGGCACAACTATTCCTGATGACGCAACGGTTATCGATTTGAGTACGCAATATATCTTACCGGGCTTTATGGATATGCATACTCATCTGATGGGCTATCTAGACAATAATTTCTACGCTGGATTGTTTCAGTCGCCGCACCGAGCGGTTATTGGCGGAGTCGTTAACGCAGAAAAAACATTGATGGCAGGCTTTACTGCTGTTAGAGATGTAGGATCGCCCGATTACATGGATGTTGCACTACGTAACTCCATTAATGCTGGTGAAGTACCAGGGCCAAGGATAGCCGCATCAGGACCCGCATTAGGCATAACCGGTGGTCATTGTGATGATAATGCCCTCAACCATTCGTTTAAATCTAAAGCCGACGGTGTGGCTGATGGCCCATGGGCGGTGCGTGAAATGGTGCGCAAGAACGTTAAGTATGGTGTTGATTTAATCAAATTCTGCGCCACAGGTGGTGTGTTTTCTAAAGGCACAAAAGTAGGCATGCGCCAATACACTCTTGAAGAAATGCAGGCCATTGTTGATGAAGCTCACACTCATGGCAAAATAGTTGCAGCTCACGCCCATGGTACTGAAGGCATTAAGTTTGCGATTCAAGCAGGTGTCGATTCAATCGAACACGCCAGCTTTTTAGATAAAGACACCATTGAATTGGCTAAAAAAATGGGTACGAGTTTTTCTATGGATATCTACAACACTGAATACACATTGTCTAAAGGTGCAGAGAACGGTGTGCCAGAAGAAAATATCAATAAAGAACGCCAAGTAGGCACTCGCCAGCGGGAGAGTTTTACTATGGCGGTGAAAGCAGGGGCAAAAATGGTCTTTGGATCTGACGCCGCTGTTTACCCACATGGTGATAACGGCAAACAGTTTTCACGCATGGTTAAATTTGGTATGACACCGATACAAGCTATCCAAGCCGCAACTATCAACGCTGCGCAATTACTCAAATGGCAAGATAATATCGGAAGTATTGAAAAGGGAAAGTATGCAGATATGGTAGCGGTAAGTAACGACCCGCTTAAAGATATTAGGGTGCTTGAATCAGTCGATTTTGTGATGAAGGGTGGGGTAGTTTATAAGCAGTGAATGTGTGATGGTGGACTAAAAAATGGTCAACCAAAAACTTACTCTAGGCCGTTGTTAGGGCGAACTTCAAAAAGCAACGGTCATTTTATCT
>Ga0307488_10000551_pt1 | contig 31018 bp, 34 predicted proteins | sample SB02metaG_FD_202248 | JGI IMG/M metagenome (GOLD analysis project Ga0307488, IMG submission 202248) | Sea-ice brine microbial communities from Beaufort Sea near Barrow, Alaska, United States - SB 0.2 | ecosystem: Environmental > Aquatic > Marine > Coastal | place: USA: Alaska | collected...
GTTTTAACTTATCTATTTGGGACAGGCTATTTGGTAGTTACATAGAAGAAGCGCACAGCGGCGACGATGACATTAAGTTGGGATTGAAAGAATATTCAAGCCCTCAAACCAATACCAGTTTGAAAGCATTGTTATTAATGCCTTTTCGCAGAAAATCCAGTTGAGACTTTAAATAACTGTGTCAATAGGTGACAACTTCGCATAACCAGTAGTCACAACCCAGCCTTCAACAGTTTTATAAACAACACCAGCATCAAGACGTATTTTCATGCCATCAATAGCAATAACAACTTCTCCCTTATAGATAGAAGTGTCACCAAAATTCTGTCTTTCGATCGCACTAATTTCAGTTGTTTTACCTGCTGGAATGAAGATTTTCACACTTCCTTTATATTCTGAAAAATCGGTGTGAGTCTGCATTTCTTTTGCGCTAATCTCAACACCCTTAGCTAATGTTAGAGGTGCGCAGATAAACAGCGAAGCAATTAACGCAAAAAACGTTGACGACACGATACCAACCTTCATCAATGCTGATAAGCCCTTAGGCTTTCTAACTGTCTCAACGTCCAATAAAAGTATTGTCCCTACATCTATATCAAAAGCACAGGCTAAGGCCTTAACAGTTTCTTGTGATGCATTCGCGGTGTTTTCTGCGCGCTGGATCGTTCTCAGACTTAGGTCACAAATATCCGCAAGTTGCTGTTGGCTCCAAGCTTTCGCATTTCGATATTTTACAACTCGTTTTGAATCTATCTTCATATCCATACTCATTTCCTCAACCAATTCATCGAAAACAAATTCTTGAGGATAAAATTTATATTGTATACGACATAATTACGTCAATTTACGACAGCTATATGCAAAACTAATTTTTGATGGCACCTGATGTACCATTTTTGTTAAATTGTATGACCACAAGCACTCTACCAGATTGTGTTTTCACTTCATTCGTAGTTAATGACAATACAAATTCATTAGACACTTTTATCTTTGATTTCTACTTAACACCATCAGGACAAGTTGCCGATTTCCACTCGCCTATGGTTTTAATACTATCTTGACTCATACCAGCCATATCAGTATTTATAAGGCTTTCATGACGCTTTGAGTTAATCGATTTTGTGCTAATAGTCACTTTTGTGGATCCACTTGCACACATCAGTACACCATTAAACACTTGGGGGGTACTTTTGATCACTTGCAACTCACAATCTGCACCTGCAGATTTGAATAACTCCTTCATTTGCGCTGCCGGATCATTAAGTGTGTCTTGGGTAATACACTGTTTAATAACGGGTATTTTCATTGTACTTGCCATCATTTGACGCATCATTGCCCTTTGTTCTTCAGGTATTTTGGCCAACATTTCATCAAGATTTACTTGAGTTGTTATTTCCCAATATCCGAGTTCCATATCCAAAGGAACAAAGTCAACATCTGCTTTAGCCTGACTAGCAATAACAATATAAAAGAAGACAAATATTATTTTCATGACCATCCTGTTTAGTGAAGTTTTCGTGCTGCTCTTTACCGTTTTTTGCCTAGCCTGTTAAGTGTTTGGTAGCCAGTCACAATCCTCACTCCAGCGGTTATGCTACAAGCTAATGCATAGATCAAGGCGATAGGTACGAAGTGCTCTGGAAATAAACAAAACAAACACAGCACCACTATGGTTTCGAAACCTTCGGCTAAGCCCCCCATATAATGCATGCTTTTATTGGGGTATTGAGGATTGTCGATATTGTGTTTGCTGGCCATGATAGCAAAGGCTAAGAAACAACTCCCCGTTGCAGTGAACGACAACATTAATAGGCTGCCTGCAATTGCGTTTTGTTCGGGGTGACTGACAATAAAAGCAAAAACGATAGCCGAATAAAATATAAAATCCAAGCTAATATCTAAAAATCCGCCTGCATCGGTGGTCTGAGTTTGCCGGGCAACCGCTCCATCTAAACCATCACACAGCCTGTTGAGCAGTATCAGTGTTAAAGCTAGTGTAAATTGTTCATTCATAATGGCAGGCACGGCCATTATTCCTAAAAGAAAGCCAAAAATTGTCACTTGGTCTGCCGTGATGCCAAAACGAATCAAAGGTTTGGCTGTTAGTGCTAATGGGGGCCTGAGTATTTTATTCAGTAAGGGGTCAAACATCGATTATTCCTAGCTCTTTTGATGATAATAATCAGACAGACATAACTGCTTGGCTGATACAGGGATGTCTTCTATATCATGTGACACCATCACGCTGGGTATGCTCTGCTCAGCCAACTGTTGAAATGCCCAACTTCCCATTAGCTCTCGAGTACTGGGATCAAGTGCTGCAAATGGTTCGTCGAGCAGCATTACTTGCGGTTGATTAGCCAAGGCTCTAATCAATCCCACTCTTGAACGTTCTCCGCCACTGAGGTTTTGCGGGTAGCGGCTGGCAAGATGCTCTAAGTTGATTTGTTCGAGCATATCCATTGCCGCGGCGCGTCTTTGTTTTTTAGAGGAGCGCTGCGGCTTTTTTGAAGAGAGCTGTGGATTTCTAGGTAACGCAAAGCAAATATTATCTTGTACATTCAAATGAGGAAATAGATACACGTCTTGCATCAATAAGCCTACGCGTCTTTTTTCGATGGCTAAATGAGTTATATCGGTACCCGATAGCCATATCTGTCCGTTAATAGTCACATGCTCTGGAATATTACCTAACAGCCAATGTAACAGTGTCGATTTTCCGATACCGCTAGGACCAGTGATTGCCAGTAGTTCACCTTTATCAACATGTATGTTTGGCAAGGTGATGTGCCATGTTTTGGCTTCGATTTGGCAATTAATAATGTCTAACACTGTCCCCTCCCATATTATTTCCACCCATACTCGCTCGAAATCTTCGGGATAATAATGCCGCCAGGAAAAACGCCATAAAAGGCAAGATAGACTGTAATAACACATATAAGGCAATGAGGTCTTGCTGACTACCTGATCCAATAGCGACGGCTTCGGTTGTTATGGTTGTCACTCGCCCTGCCCCTAGCATTAGGGTAGGTATATATTGAGCAATACTCACCGAAAATGCTATCGCAAAGGCTGTGAAAATAGCGGGTAATAGTAACCTAAATCGCACTTGCCACCAGCTCTGCCATGGTGAATAACCAAAACTGGCGGCTAATAATTCATACCGTGATTCAACACTCTGAAACGGGCCTTTTAAAACCAAATATGCATAGGCAAAGGTAAAGGGTAAGTGGGATAAAACAATCCAACCACTATGATAACCACCTTGCGACCAAATATGCAGAATTTGCCAACCTAACACCATACTCAGCTGGGGTAAAATAATGGCTAATAACCAATAATAGTCAGGCCAATACTTGCCTTTTTGCCGTTGTAACTCCAATGCCAATAATGCAAAAGCAACACCAAGCAAGCCCGAGAACAAACCTATTAACAATGAGTTCTTTAATGGCAATGCAAAAAACAACCATTCATCTTGCCATAATCGAGTGGTGAGCTGAGTAAAAGCGAAGCGATCACTGTGCCAATTGAAGTCAAATGACCACAAAGCGAATACCACCGCCATCATGGCGGTCAACAGACCTAACATAGGTAACCAGGCCTTAAATACAGGGTTAATGCTACCTATATAAAAACGGCTGCCTTTTGTTGCTAGCGCTTTACATCCAGCATGAGCTAGCTTTTCATGACCATATAAAATCAATATCGACACGACCAACAATATAAGTAACAAAGCATTAGCCCAAAAAGCGAGCGCCTGATCGCCAACCCCAAAGCTGGTTTGCCAACGATAAACAGATACCGCAAATAACTCAGGTATATTGGGTCCCACTATTAAGCTGACATCTACCACCGATAGCGTATAAGCCGTGGCGGCTAAGATGGCTAATCGGGATTGTTTGAGTAGTGCAGGGAAAACTAAAAACCACCAGCAACGGTAATCTTGATATCCCAAAGCTTGGCCCTGCAACAACCAATATTTGATGGGTAACTGACGACCAATGGCACTAAAAATCAGTAGAAAAAAGGGCACCTCTTTTATCACTATGGCAATGATCAGGGTAGATAACCCTTTACGTGGTAATCCTGAATCGACAAAAAACACACTACCATCACTGAACAAAAACACTAACCCTAAAGCAATCGCAAGATGAGGTAAGGATAAAAGCGGCGCGAGGTATTTTTCAAAAGACTGTAAACGTCGATTTAAGTGATACTGGCTATACACCATAAACGCAATATACAAGGATATTAAGGTGCTAAATATCCCACTGAATAGGGTCATAAACACTGAAGCGGACAACCCTTGGTAACCTAAGAAAGACGTAAGGTCGCTAAATGTAATGTACTCAGGTGGCCACAGTCCAACCACAATGCCTAAGATTGGCAACAATGAAATCAAAGATACTAGCAACCATCCGCATGAGAGCGCTATTCTCCGTATTCGCGCTGTCGGCATCATCCCATTACCCGCCGTATCGTTGCTGCCATGCGTCCTCAATAATTACATGCCATGAACTGTGAAGTTCGGGATGCGCTGGCATCGTTGCATTTTCATCGAACAAAGAAGTGATCACAGAAGGGTCACCCCATACTCCAGTAAATTTTTCTTGCTGCGCCTTTTCACTCAACATAAAGTTAATCACTACTTTTGCTGCTTCTGGGCTAGGTGCTGATTTTGGGATAGCAAGATTATGACTATTGGTGATGGCACCATCAGTAAAATAGCGCCTAACACTGGACTCAGAAATTTCTTGAGTACTTTTTTCTTTTAACCATTGGTTAGGATTAAAACTCACGGTCATTGAAAGCACTTTCTGTTGATACAACAACAGCTGTTCAGCTGCCGAACTAGGGAATGCTTTTCCTTGCTGCCACAAATATGGGTGCAACTGATCTAAGTATTGCCATAAAACGGGCAATAATTCTTTTTGAGCTTGCTTGGTGGCTGATTGATACAAGTGCGGGTCGGCATCGGTTAAGTTAACTAACAGTTGCTTTAAAAAAGTGGTGCCGTGGAATTCTGGTGGCCGAGGATAAGTGACTGTGTTTGGATTTTTTTTCGCAATATCTAACAATGACACTGCGCTGACTTGTGCTTGTTGAAACACTTCATTTTCAGCAATCAAGTTAAATTGACCAATACCCCAAGGTACTTCAAAACCATCCATCGGCTCACCAAAATCCACTGTGATAGGTAAACTATCCACTGCTAAAAAAGCAGCGTTGGGAATGGTTGACCATAAATTGCCGAGCAAAAATTCTTGCTGCTTTAGATACGCAAAGTTCTCACCGTTGACCCACATCAAATCAATCGCACTGGTACGGCCATTTTCGGCTTTAAGTCTTGAAACTGGCGCAGATGGGTCAGTCACTTTAACGTGGATTAATTTTATTCGATATTGCTGGGCAATTTCCCGTGTTGCCCAGCGTAAGTATTCATTTACCGCCTTTGAACCACCCCAAGCGTAGAAATATACTGTCTGACCTTTGGCTGCGTTTAGAGTTTGCTGCCACTGGGCGCTATTTTCGTCAACAGTGGCAACAGACTTTACTGTTTCGTCAGCATTGCCCGGAGCCACAAAAAAAGTTAAAAAACATAAAATAAATCCGTTAACCATAGACTTAGAAAGTAGAGATATCATTTAACCGCCAATCATAGTCTAAATAACGAATACTAAAGTTCTGCTTCTGCAACCAAGTCAGTTGCAGAGGATCATCGGCCATATCTTCTTGATAAACCTTAATCAGATCTTTGAGACTATTAAAACCTTGCTGTCCCTTCTCAAAATCTTCACCGTACCATTTGAAAATAGCAGAGAGTTGCAGACGATTATCATCTAAGTTGAGCGTATTACGTTGTTCATCAGACAAAAACTGCCGCATTTGATCATCTAATTGATGCTCCAGTTTGTCAGCGATAAAGGCTTGATTTCTCAGCGGCGGACAACTTACTGCTGCACACACCAAGGCGGCATGTATACGCGGGCGCTCAAACCAGATACGGATCATGTTGTGTTCAATATCATCTAAACTGTGCTTTTCATCGAGCAAAGTAAAAAACGATTTTTTCCATGGGCTAGAAAAAAAGCTGCCTAAATCTTTAATTGATTCTACTTTGCCGCTTTGAAACTTTGCATAGTTCTGATTAATCAACTGTAGCGTAAAGCCGTTATAGGCATTGATCAAAAAGCTCAGTTGTTCATCGGCCGTCCATAACTGGTATTCGTTTTGTTTGACTAAGGATAAGGTCGTCAAATATTCATTTAACTTATCAGGCTGCTTACTAAGCAGCCCATAATCCACCCGAGTTTGCTTTTCATTAGGCGACAACTTCACCACGTCACTCAACACTTGAGTAAACATTTGATGTTGATGGTCAAAAGCCTGAGCAATAGCAGAATTCATCAATAAAATTGCAGCCAATAAGCAAGATAGGATTTTCCCATTAGTATATTTCTCACTCATTTATGAACGACGCCAGGTATGAAAACGCTCGACAAATGCCAGTAGTTTTTCAGGTGTATGAGCTTTTTTCCAATTCCCAGCGGCGTATTTACTGGCTTCTGCCATAGTGGGATAGATATGAATAGTACCGAGAATTTTATTCATACCAAGGTTGTATTTCATCGCTAGCACAAACTCTGCAATGAGTTCACCCGCTTGTGCCCCTACAATAGTTGCCCCCAGTATTTTATCTTTACCGGGAGGTGTCAGGACTTTTACAAATCCACGAGCGTGATCGTCTGCTAATGCTCGGTCTAACCCGCCTATATCGTAAGTGGTGACTTCATAAGCAATATTTTGCTCTTTTGCAGCTTGCTCGTTTAATCCAACAGTGGCAATCTCAGGATCAGTAAATGTGGCCCATGGAATAACCCTATAATCGACTTTGAAGGTTTTAAAGGGTCTAAACAAAGCATTTACCGCGGCATACCAAGCCTGATGAGCGGCGGTATGGGTAAACTGGTATGGGCCCGCAACATCTCCAGCGGCCAATATGTTCGGGTATTTAGTTTGTAGCATCTCATTGGTCACCACCACTCGGTTGGTTTCAATACCCAGTTTCTCTAGACCAAAACCTTCTAGGTTGGCCATCCTACCCACAGCTATCAATATTTCATCAAAGGGTAATTTCTCTTGTTTACCGTCTTTTTCTAAAATAATAAACTTACCTTCAGCGGTTTTTTCAATGGCTGTTGCTGTGGTATTCAATCGCACGTCTACACCATCTTTGATTAATTGATCGTACAAATACTTTGCTGCATCAGGGTCTTCTTTAGCGAGCAATTGTGGCAACATTTCTACTTGCGTCACTTGTGTGCCTAATCGGCCAAATGCCTGAGATAATTCACTGCCAATGGGCCCACCACCCAACACCACCAAGCGTTGAGGTTGTTCTTTTAAATCCCATAAGTTATCAGCCGTTAAGTAGTCAATATCCTTCAAACCCGGAATAGGTGGCACAAAGGCGCTGGCACCCGTAGCAATAACAATATTTTTAGTGGTTAGTGATTGGACACCATCTGCAGTTTGAATATCAACTTGCCATGGCGATACTATTGTTGCACTGCCAGTCACTACGTTTACCCCAAGAGACTCATAACGTTCGATAGAATCGTGAGGCTCTATGGTTTTGATCACGCTATGTATTTGATTCATTACCGCTTTAAAATCGACTTCTGGCGCCTGATAATTCACACCTGCATTTGCAGAAATTTTATGCACATGTGCCATTTTACTGGCATGTAATAAACTTTTTGAAGGCACACAACCTGTATTTAAACAGTCTCCTCCCATTTTATGTTTTTCTACCAAGGTTACAGATGCTTTAACCGCAGCCGCAATGTAAGCGGTCACCAGCCCTGCAGAGCCAGCGCCAATCACCACCATATTGCGGTCAAATGTCTTAGGTTTCTGCCAACCTTTGTATACCCGTTTCTGTTTGATAAAATTCAAAATTAATTTGGCAATAATGGGGAAAATGCCAAGTAACACAAAAGATAAAATTAATTCTTTGGAAGCAATATCAGACACAGCTTCTATTTCCGCTAGTTGTGTACCCGCATTAACATAAACCGCAGTACCTATAAGCATTCCCACTTGGCTGACAAGATAATAAGTGGCCGTTTTGATACTGGTCACACCCATCACTAAATTGATAACAAAGAATGGGAAAATTGGGACTAATCGCAGACTTAACAAGTAGAAAGGGCCGTCTTTTTCAACACCTTTATCTATTGCTTTAATGCGCTCTGAAAAAGTTGATTTGACCCAATCTCTGAGCAAAAATCGTGACACTAAAAATGCTAGTGTAGCGCCAATAGTCGAAGCAAATGAAGCCAATAGTAGTCCGTAACTTAAACCAAATAAAGCACCCGCACCTAAGGTTAAAATAATGGCACCAGGCAAACTAAGAGCAGTGGCCGTCACATAAATAACAAAGTAAACGATGAACGCCTGCAACCAATTTGAGTTGATGTACTCAGCCAAATCTTGTTGGTGCACTTTCAAACTCTCGAGAGTCAGATACTGCCCTATATCAAACATAAAAAAGGCGGCGATCAACATCGCAATAATGACGAGAAGTATCCCTCGTTTAACATTCATTTAGTTTTATCCTATTGGTTAGTCGTGTTTGCCACATTATTTAATAAGTATTGATACGTTAATAAAGCGGATTATATATTTTATTCATTAATAGATCCGGATATGACCCAAGCTTAGTTAGTTTTATTTCGTGATAGTGTTAAATAGTGCTAAATAGCGCTAATTATGACTAATGGATGGCACTTTTGTGTGAAGCACAGACAAGTTTTGCTAAACGATTAAAACTAAATAACCTGAGCTCGGGATAAGCCATACCGTCCAGTACCACTATTATTGCGCCTATATTGGTTGAACTTGCTCACAATAGCGCGCTATTCCCTCACAAACTCGCCTCGATAAACGCAATAATAGCAGCAATGAATGCGTACAATGTCTTTGCAAACCAATTGGCAGTATCTACATATTGTTTATATTGTAATGACTTCTAGGGACATGGCACGTCTTAAACCGAGTTCAGGTTAAACACCTCGAGGGTGGCACTTAGACTGAACACTAGTGCACCGGGACGCTATACATAATTGCGCGATACGACCCATTAATAGAGCATTTACGCCGCACGCCCAAAATTTGAAATTGCTATCGAAGATGACTAATTACATGGTCGCCAGTTTATAGTAAGTCTAAAAACTCATTAATCTCAGCATCAAAGTCAAATTAATAGAAGTATTCCTATTCAAAAACAACAACTCCGCCATAGATTAGCCATATTATTAGAGCCCAAGGCTGACCAAAGTAGGCTAGGAAAAGCCATTGATATATTACTTCACTGCTCATTTTATTGAATGTGATTGCTGTAATATTAGCAACGATTCCAGAACTTGATGCTAATTACGATCTACATTTTGTAGTCCAACAGGCATCTTGGCATCAAGTTTTTCTAAACAAGCCCATAAAAAACAAGAAATGTTTAAGCTTAAAATCAAGCGAGAGTTAGCCGAACTGGAACAAATGCGGCATAGCTTAGATATTGAGCGGGGTGAGGCTCAGATGAAATTTAGCATGATGGATGATCGCAATGCTAAAAAGGCTGCAACTGTATGCCAACACTGCCATAAGACGATTTGAACACAGTAAAGCAAAATTCTTTTGGTTAACTAGTCCTTGACCCGAGTAGCAAGCTTGCTTATAAATGACATCCATTAAGCAGCAAAGTGCGTTGAATGTCAGTTAAACACCCCATAATCGCTATCACTGGTTCTTCCGGTGCAGGCACAACTATGACGACCAATGCCATCCGCCATATTTTTCGTAATTTGTCAGTCAATGCGGCTGTAGTGGCAGGAGATAGTTTTCATAGATTCACCCGCCCTGAAATGGAAGTTGAGATCCGCAAAGCGCAAGAGCAAGGCAGGCACATCAGTTATTTTGGTCCCAAAGCCAATGACTTTGAAATGCTTGAATCTTTGTTTACTGAATATGCTGAAACGGGTATGGGTAAACATCGTCAGTATCTGCATACTTTTGACGAAGCCGTTCCCTTTAATCAAATGCCCGGTACCTTCACCCCATGGCAAGACCTACCTGAAAGCACCGATGTGCTGTTTTATGAAGGATTGCATGGTGGCGTTGCAGACGAGGAAGTAGACGTAGCCAAACACGTTGACTTGCTTGTTGGCATGGTACCCATAGTTAACTTGGAGTGGATCCAAAAAATTGTGCGTGACACCACAGACAGAGGCCATTCTCGCGAAGCGGTAATGAGCAGCATAGTACGTAGCCTCGACGATTATTTTAAATACATCACCCCCCAATTTTCACGCACCCATGTAAATTTCCAGCGTGTACCCACGGTTGATACGTCTAACCCATTCAGTGCTCGAGAAATACCCAGCCAAGACGAAAGTTTTGTGGTGGTACGTTTTCGCCGTGAAATGAAAAGTGTTGATTACCCCTATTTACTCAAAATGATAGATGGCGCATTTATGTCGCGTATTAATACCATAGTGGTACCCGGCGGTAAGATGGGCTTAGCCATGGAACTAATCTTAATGCCTCTTTTAGAAGAATTGCTGGATAAAAAGCGCCGTGCAGGTTTTCAAATGGACTGGGTCAGTGAGAAGTAAGTCGGACTAAACCTATGAATAATGAACCCAAACTTTCCCTTAAAATCCGTATTTTGATTGGTATTATTGCTATTCCATCATTAATTTTGGCTGCGATGATTATTTCAATGTTTATTGACCAAACCGCGGGGGATATCAGTACCTTCGAAGTGATTTATTCATTGGTAGGTGTTTTCGCTATGTATATAGCTTTAACAGGCAAAAAATTCTTTTAAGTTTAGTCTACCCTCATTTTACTGCTCGAGACTGACTGCCTGTGACAAACTTTGTAACAATCCAAATGCTTTGCCAACCATAGCAACCTTTTGAATTATCGGGCTTTCACTTATAGTGTATCCAATAATGGAACACTTTTGGATTAGGTTATGGGACAGGAAACAACAAAAATTTTAGTAGTCGATGACGACATGCGTCTGCGCAGCCTGTTGGAACGCTACTTAGTTGAACAAGGTTTTCAAGTCAGAGCTGCGGCTAATTCCGAACAAATGGATAGATTATTAGAGCGAGAAAACTTTCATCTTATGGTGCTTGATTTGATGTTACCCGGCGAAGATGGCTTGTCTATTTGTCGCCGTTTGCGCCAAAAAGAAAACGGGATCCCCATAATAATGCTAACCGCTAAAGGTGATGAAGTTGACCGTATTATTGGCCTAGAGATGGGCGCTGACGATTATCTACCCAAACCTTTTAATCCCAGAGAATTACTTGCCAGAATCAAAGCAGTACTACGCCGCAAAATAACCGAAGCACCTGGCGCACCTTCCCTCGCAGAACAGTTAATTGAATTTGGTAAGTACACACTTAACCTTGGCACTAGAGAAATGAGTGCCGAAGGCCAGCCGATGACTCTCACCAGTGGTGAATTTGCAGTGCTTAAATCTTTAGTGACTCATCCTAGAGAGCCCCTATCGCGAGACAAACTGATGAACCTAGCGCGAGGCCGAGACTACAGTGCCTTAGAACGCAGTATTGACGTACAAGTATCCCGTTTGCGTCGCATGCTTGAAGAGGACCCTGCCAACCCACGTTATATCCAAACCGTTTGGGGTTTAGGTTATGTGTTTGTGCCAGATGGTGAAAGCACAGCTTAACGGTTGTGCTTAATCGCCATGTATTTATCCGAATTTTCACTCGAGATTAACATCCGTACTTACACCCGTACTTACACCCGTACTTACACCCGTTCTTACACTCGTACTCATTTCTAAGTGAGATTTCTTCCTAAAAGTGCCTTTGGCCAAACTGTTTTGTTGATCAGTATCTTACTGTTTATTAACCAAATAGTGTCTTTGGTGTCTGTGACCTTCTATTTTGTTAGTCCAAATGTGCAGCAAATTAATAATTTGCTGGCCACACAAATCAAACTAGTCTTTGTTGAAGATATCAATAGCCAAAACCCTGAACCGGACCCGCGTTTTTATCACACTGCTGGCATGCAGGTATACAACCAGTCAGAAGCCATTAAAAATGGTTTAGAGCAAGCAACCCCCTATCAGTATTGGTCAAGACAGATGTCAGACAGTTTAGGTGGCCCAGCACAAGTCAGAATCACTCATGGCGAACCTTATTTGTATTGGATTAACCCGCCGCAAAACCCTGATATATGGATCACCATTCCCATGGTGGGATTAGGAGAGGGCGACGGTTCCCCGCACCTTGTTTATTTATTGATGATTGGCATCTTAAGTGTCGGCGGCAGTTTAATTTTTGTGCGGCGCTTGAATCGGCCTTTAAAAGCCCTGCAGAATGCGGCCTTGTTGGTAGGCCGAGGACAAGTCCCTAAACTTCTAAAAGAAGAAGGCTCCAGTGAATTAATTGCAGTAACCCATGCCTTTAATCAAATGTCCAAAGGCATTAAACAACTCGAAGATGACAGAGCGTTACTGACCGCCGGTATATCTCACGATCTACGCACTCCTCTGACGCGTATCAGACTAGCCTCTGAAATGTTACCTGAATCGCAAGACTGGGTGAAAGAAGGCATAGTCCACGACATTGAAGATATGAACGAAATCATTGATCAATTTATCGATTATGTGCGCCAAGACCAACAAGAATGTATGCAAGTAAGTAATTTAAATGATCTGATCAAAGACGCAGCACAAGTCAGGAATATAGAAGAAAACCATAGCATTACCTTACATCTTGAGCCACTACCAACAACATTAATTAGACGAGTGGCATTAAAGAGAGTGTTAGACAACTTAATCGAGAACGCCTTTCGTTATGGCAGCGACAATATCGAAATTACTTCTAAACATAATAAAAAATACAGACAGTTGTGTTTTGCTATACGCGACTTTGGCCCCGGTATTCCTGAAGATGAAATACAAAGCCTGTTTGAACCTTTCACTCAGGGTGACAAAGCCCGTGGAAGCTTGGGTTCAGGGTTAGGTTTAGCTATTATTAAACGTATAGTCGAAATGCACTCAGGAAAAGTAACGTTGCAAAATCATGCCGAAGGGGGCTTGATTGCAACCGTGTTTATTGGTTATCAGTTAACAGGTTAACCAGACTTAAGGCTATTTATTTATTAAAGGGCTTTTATATAATCAAGCGACTTAAACTAATTGTAATAACGATTGCCTACTTAGTTTTGTCGAACATGGCGTTCGCAAAAAATGTTTATGAAAAACAATACTCCCTTCGTGAGTTGAGCACCGTGGAAGCTGCCGTTGCTGCTAAGTATCAAAAATATTGTGTCTTATGTTACGATAAAAATCATGGTCCTGATGATTGTGGCTATGATGTCATGAAAAACTTAAAAACGCTGTCATTAACGTTATCGCATAGCTAATCTTTTCAATAAACATTTAACTTTCCCTATCCATATCAGAGCCGATTTAATCCCAAACTAACGTTATCATCAAATGTAAATTTGCAACTACCCCTGTCCAGCGGGGAGATTAAAAGTACCCGCATGAATACTCTCTACATCAATCGCATCAAAACTGTATTCGGTATGGCAGTATTGGCAATTCATTTTTATGTCGCCGTCTACAGCAATAATGTCTAATAACTCCTCTTTGCTGACTCCAGAAAGCGCAGTTGCGCTGCGTTCTTTACTGCAGTTACACTTAAAGACCACGTCATTAGCAGGGTATAACTCAAGGTCTTCTTGATGGTATAAACGATGCAGAATTTCTTCAGCAGGCAACTCGAATAACTCTTCATTTTTAATGGTATCGGTTAAAGCACTGAGGTGTTCAAAGGCCGTGTCAGCTTTATCTGTCGCTTGGCTGCTGGTAGGTAAAATTTGTAAAAACATACCACAAGCTTTTGCATGATTATCGGTTAACTGAGTGCGTAATATTACTTTAGTTGCGAGTTGTTCGGACTGTTCAAAATATGCTTCGATACATTCTGCCAAAGTGGGTTTATCTAGAGAAACCATGCCTTGATAACGTTCACCATGCTCTGGAGTAATAGTAATGACCAGCACTCCTTTGGGGACTAATTCACTGAAGTTTTTTGGCAAGACTTTTAGCGCTTCGTCCCACCGAGCAACACCTCTTAACTTCTGATTATGGGTACCGTTGATAACGGCATAACTAAGAGGGCCTTCTCCTTGAATTTGAATGGCGATATCGCCTTCAAATTTCAATGTCGCAGTCAACAAACTGGCAGCGGCCATCAGCTCTCCTAGTAGCTGTTGGATAACAGGTGGGTAGGGATAAGATTCTAAAATAGCCTGAAAACTTTTTTCTAAACGCACCATCTCTCCTCTGACGTTGCCTTGGTTAAATAAATATCGATGAAGTTGATCAAAAGCCATGCTGTTTACCTTGTTACCTTGAGTATTACTGTTGTTTAAATTGAATAATTTGACGACGTTGCTTTTTGTCAGGGCGGCCATCAGGTTTGGGGCTATGAAAAGCACTTAGTCTTCGTGCTTCTGCATTACTTGCGCGTAGCGTTTCGCTGGCTGGGGTTTCCTGATACATCAATTGTGCAAGAGGTGCACCTAGGCGCTGTTCTTGTAATTTTAATACCAATACTTCTTTTAAGTCGAAGCCTTGAGGTATTTTTATGCTCGCCCCCAACTCTACTATTTTTCCAGGTTTACTGCGTTGCTCGTTGTATTGCACCTTGCCAGATTGCACCGCATCTCTGGCTTCAGAGCGGGTTTTATAAAAGCGAGCAGCCCAAAGCCACTTGTCTAAGCGAACACCTTGGTTTTTATCAGGATTTTGTTGCATCGGCACAAACCTTTTTATTTATAATTTAATTTGTAGTTCTTTTGTAACTAAGTGTAACTAAGGTGGATTAAAGTTGTCGGACATGTTCCTACTAGTTATAATTAATATGATAAGCTCTAACCTTCCCACCGAGAGACAATGACTGTCGTTAATCATACCGCTAATCAACTATGGCTCCAACTAGTCAAAAACCAACAAAAAATTAATTTGTTGGCGGTGGCGCTGTTGGCAATTTTTCTTCTTTCTTATGCGGCAGAAATCACCTGGCGATTGTTGCCACAACCTGCTGATAATCGCAGCTTCGAAAACGTTTCCAGGGGTCAACCTGTTACCCAAAAAAACGATAATGACAGACTAGATTTGGCCGATATTAAGCGACTTAATTTATTTGGTGATTATAATGCCGAACCAGTAGCAGAAAAGGAAGTGACAGATGCCCCCGTCACTCGACTTAATTTGACTTTAACCGGTGTAGTCGCCAGCTCTGCTAAAGATCAAGGCGCGGCAATAATCGAAAATCGCAATCAACAACAAACTTATGGTATTGGTGAAAAAATTGAAGGTACCAATGCTTCACTGAAGGAAGTGTATGCCGACAGAGTCATTATAAAAAATGGCCCCACCAGTGAAACATTGATGTTAGATGGTGTGGATTATAACAACAATGCTAGCTCATCGATTAGCCAACCTCGACAAGCTTCGTTTCCTCTCCCGCAATTCAGTGACCAAGGTCCAGATCGCCGCACGTTGACTGACGACGCAATTCAAGCTAGCAGAGAATTACAAGATCAACCCGCTAGTTTTGTTGACTACATTGCAGTATCGCCACACCGTCCTAACGGCGAGTTAATGGGCTACCGTGTCAGCCCCGGTAAGAAGCCTGCTTTGTTTAAAGCTGCAGGGCTAAAATCGGGGGATGTGATTACCGATATAAATGGCTTAGATTTAACCGATATGCAGCAAGCCTTAGAAGCGATGAATATGCTCAAAGAACTACAATCTTTGCAAATGTCTGTGCAACGCGAAGATGAAATTATTACTATTTACCTAGATCTGCCCCAAGGGGAAGAGGAACCAGAAATATGAAGTGTATGTCACGCGATCGCCCTCACGTATTAAAAGGATTACTCCTTGTTATTGGCAGTGCGTTTTTTGCTATTTCGAGCCTAGTGGCCGCAGCGGATTATTCCCCAAATTTTAAAAACACTGAAATCAGCGAATTTATTAATATTGTGGGTAAAAATCTCAAGAAGACCATCATTGTTGATCCTAATGTGCGGGGCAAAATTACCGTGCGTAGTTATGATTTGCTCAACGAGGAGCAGTATTACCAGTTTTTCTTAAACGTACTACAAGTTTACGGTTATTCAGCTGTCACAATGTCCAGTGGTGTAATCAAGGTTATACGATCCAAAGATGCTAAGTCTTCGAATATACCGGTAGTGGAAGGCAGCCCTTTTGATGGTGATGAAATGATCACCCGAGTAATGCCAGTATATAATGTGCCAGTGCGAGAACTTGCACCACTGTTGCGCCAACTTAACGATACAGCTGGCGGTGGTAATGTGGTGAGTCACGATGCATCTAACGTAATGATGCTCACCGGCCGCGCTGCTGTCGTTAATCGTCTAGTTGAAATAATTGAACGGGTAGACAAGGCAGGTGACGAAGAAGTCGAGATTATTAAGCTGAAATATGCTTCCGCCACAGAGTTAGTGCGTATTATCGATAGCGTCAATAAGTCTCAAAGCAAGTCCAACACAGGTGGCAAATCCGACCCAAGAGTGGTGGCCGATGATAGAACCAACAGTATTATTGTCAGTGGTGACGTAAAAGCCCGTAAACGTTTGATTAATTTAGTGGTGCGAATGGACTCTGAATTAGAAACCAGTGGTAATACCCGTGTTATTTTCCTCAATTATGCAAAATCTGAAGATTTAGTCAAAGTATTACAAGGTGTCAGTGCCAGCATCCAAGCAGAAGAAAAAGGCGCAACTAAGGGTCGTCAAACCTCTAGTCGTGAAGTCAGTATTGACTCTCACCAAGATTCAAACGCACTAGTGATAACCGCTGAGCCAGATATGATGCGCTCGCTAGAAGAAGTGATACGTCAGTTAGATGTGCGCCGTGCACAAGTGCAAGTAGAAGCGATTATTGTTGAAGTATTTGAAGGTGACGGCACCACGTTAGGGGTGCAATGGGCCAATGAAAAAGGTGGCGGCACACAATTTAACAATGGTGTAGTGGGCATTGGGTCCCTCGCTGTCGCGGTTGATCAAGCACAAGACAGAATACTTGTAGATTCAATAACCACTACCTCTAACGGTGACGCAGTGGTTGTGCCAACTAGCAAAACTCAACCCGGGGATTTATCCTCTTTAGCCTCCTTACTTGGCGGCGTGAACGGGTTCCTTCTTGGCGGCGTCACAGGTGGCTGGGGCGCGGTACTTCAAGCCGTTAGCACAGATACCAATTCAAATATTCTTGCTACTCCACATCTAACCACTATGGATAATGAAGAAGCATTTTTTATAGTGGGCCAAGAAGTTCCAATTATTACTGGCTCAACCACGGGCTCTGCTAATTCGAATCCCTTTCAGTCTGTCGATCGCAAAGAAGTGGGGATCAAGCTAAAAGTGACGCCACAAATTAACGAAGGCGACGCCGTACAGTTGTTAATAGAGCAAGAAGTCTCTAGCATCAGTGGCGCTACGTCAGTTGACGTTATTATTAATAAGCGCGAAATTAAAACCTCTGTCATAGTCGATGATGGTGGCACTATTGTGTTGGGGGGGTTGATAGATGAAGACGTACAAGAAAGTGTTTCTAAAGTTCCATTATTAGGGGACATTCCAATTTTAGGTCACTTGTTTAAGTCAACATCAACCACTGTCCGTAAGCGTAATTTAATGGTATTTATTCGTCCTACCATAATTCGTGATGGTGTAACCATGAATGAGATCAGCCACAAAAAATATCAATATATTCGGGCCCAACAATTAAAACGCCAGGCTGACGGCATTCCATTGATGCCAAATACTAACGGCCCATCTTTGCCAGACTGGGATGACAAACTAAGCTTACCACCGTCATTTTCCGATTATATTTTGAATAAAGACAAAGAAAAGGATATGGACTAGTCATGTCAGTCGCCAACCTAAGCGCTGTGGATGCTGAAGAACAGGCATTGCTAGAGTCAGGCACTGATCTCGATATGCCTATTGACGAGCCCGAGCACAAACAATTGGCTTTTAGCTTCGCTAAGCGTCATCAAGTATTACTTGATACAGGTGAAAAGCCCGCCATTCTGTATCATACCAAAGATACTGAATTTCAGATATTTGCAGAAGTCAGACGATTTTTAGGCGCAGAATTCCGCCTTAAGGAAATCGAACTCGATAAGTTTGAGTCCATTTTAACCAAGGCCTTCCAACGTGATTCATCCGCAGCTAAACAGTTAATGGAAGACATAGGCAATGAAAGTGATTTGTTTAGTCTGGCAGAAGACTTACCCAACACCGAAGATTTGTTAGAAAGCGAAGATGACGCACCCATTATCAAACTCATTAACGCCATGCTGGGTGAAGCTATCAAGGAAGGCGCATCAGATATTCATATTGAAACCTTCGAGACCCAACTTTTAGTGCGCTTTAGAGTCGATGGGGTATTACGAGAAATTTTACGTCCCAATCGTAAAATGGCTTCAATGTTAGTTTCCCGTATCAAAGTAATGTCAAAAATGGACATAGCCGAAAAACGGGTTCCACAAGATGGCCGTATTACTTTACGTATTGCAGGTCGTGCGGTTGATGTTCGAGTCTCTACTATGCCGTCTAGTCACGGTGAACGCGTGGTATTACGTTTACTCGATAAAAACAACGTACGCCTAAACTTGCAAGACTTAGGCATGACAAAAACCAATCGTGGTGTTTTTTCTGAATTGGTACGTAAACCTCACGGTATTATCTTGGTCACAGGTCCGACAGGCTCAGGTAAATCGACTACCTTGTATGCAGGCTTAAGTGAAATTAATTCCAAAGACCGGAATATTTTAACGGTTGAAGACCCTATAGAATTTGATTTGCAAGGCATTGGTCAAACGCAAGTTAATCCAAAGGTCGATATGACATTTGCCCGTGGCCTAAGAGCGATATTGCGACAAGATCCTGATGTCGTGATGGTAGGTGAAATTCGCGATTTAGAAACAGCACAAATTAGTGTGCAAGCCAGTTTGACCGGTCACTTAGTGATGTCGACTTTGCACACTAATACTGCAGCAGGTGCCATCACGCGTTTAGAAGATATGGGTATCGAACCGTTCTTATTATCCTCTAGTTTATTGGCAGTATTGTCGCAACGCCTGGTGCGTACTTTATGCTCAAATTGTAAAACCTCACATATCCCCAGTGAGCAAGAATGCATAGTTTTAGGCATAAAAACAGCTGATGCCTCCGGGCATGCCGTTCATATACCTAAGGGCTGCGCGGCTTGTAATCAAACTGGTTACAGAGGCAGAACGGGTATTCACGAATTATTAGTCGTCGATGAAGATATACGAGAACTGATTCATACTGGCCACGGTGAGCAAGCAATTGAAAAATATATTCGCCAAAACACGCCGAGCATTCGTGATGATGGCTGTAGCAAGGTATTGTTAGGTATTACCTCGCTTGAAGAAGTGTTGCGAGTGACAAAGGAAGATTAAATGGCTGCTTATGCATATCAAGCCATGGACAAAGGTGGCAAAAACAAAAATGGTGTTCTAGAGGGCGATAACCCAAGACAAATACGTCAGCAATTGCGAGAAAAAGGCTTAATACCCATGCAAGTTGACCAAGTTGCCGAAAAAGAACGCAAGTCACAAGCTGGCTTTACTTTATTTAAAAATACCATTTCAGCTTCCGATTTATCGCTACTCACCCGTCAACTATCCACCTTGGTTGAGGCCTCCTTACCTATCGAAGAAGCATTGTTGGCCGTTGCTGAGCAATGTGAGAAACCACGTCAAAAAAACATGATGATGGCGGTACGTAGTAAGGTAGTAGAAGGTCATACTTTAGCTGACGCTATGACAGAATTCCCCCACGTATTTGATGATTTATTTCGAGCTATGGTAGCCGCTGGTGAAAAATCAGGACACCTTGACACGGTACTCAACCGTTTGGCTGATTACACCGAAAAGCGCCAGCAAACTAAGAGCCAAATTACTCAAGCTATGGTTTACCCAAGCATCATGATGTTTTTTGCTTTTGCCATAGTGATATTACTGTTGACGGTGGTAGTACCCAAAATTGTTGGGCAGTTTCAAAATATGGGTCAGGACTTACCGACTATCACTCAGATATTGATTGATGTCAGTGAGTTTTTGCAGGCTTATGGGTTAACACTAGCCATTGTGTTTGTGGTGCTTATAGTCACTGTTAATCGCTTATTGCAGAAGCCTGTCATGAAAAAACGTTATCACAAATTTATTCTGGGCTTACCTTTTATTGGTAAATTATCTAAAGGCTTAAATACCGCAAGATTTGCTCGTACCTTAAGCATTTTAACTTCCAGCGCAGTGCCACTATTAGAAAGTATGCGTATTGCTAGTGAAGTACTGGAGAACTTACAAATAAGAGATGCAGTCAACACTGCTGCAGGTTTTGTAAAAGAAGGTTCGAGCTTGCGAGCCTCACTAGAACAAACCAAAATGTTTCCACCTATGATGATGCATATGATCGCATCAGGTGAACGCAGTGGGGAATTACAACAAATGTTAGGACGTGCAGCAGATAATCAAGACAGGCAATTTGAATCTTTGGTGGGTGTATCACTCAAAATATTCGAACCTATTTTAATCGTGACTATGGCAACAGTAGTGCTGTTTATTGTGCTGGCAATCTTACAACCTATTATGGCATTAAACTCTATGGTGAATATATAATGAAAAAATGTAAATGTTTAAAGAAAAACACCAACAAAAATAAAGGATTTACCCTAATTGAAGTCATGGTGGTATTACTTATTATCGGCATCATGGCAGGTATGATTGCACCGCAAATTTTGGGCAACCAAGAAGAAGCGCAAATAAAAACAGCGGCCATTGACATTCAAAGTCTAGAAAACGCGTTAACCCAATATAAATTGAGCAACAATGTATTTCCTACATCCGAACAAGGTTTAGAAGCCTTAGTCAGTGAACCGACTGTCGACCCCATTCCTCGCAACTACAGAGCAAACGGCTACATCACACGTCTGCCTAATGATCCTTGGAATAACCCTTACCAATTACTTAGCCCCGGTGAACTAGGTCAGATTGATATATTTTCTAATGGTCCAGATGGCGAACCAGGTACCGAAGATGACATTGGTAATTGGAATTTAAACGACTACTTAAACTAAGTAAACTGATCACCCACTAAGATGACTATGCGCCGTTCACTCTTTGCTAAATATGCTGGTTTTACTTTACTAGAGGTGATGCTGGTGTTGCTTATTATGGGGTTGGCAACGGGGGCTGTGGTGCTCAGTTATTCAGGAGAAAATGGTCCAGACTTACTCAAGAAACAAACCCAACGTTTGCAAGTTGTGTTCAACATGGCGTCGGATTTCGCGGTGCTAAACCAACGGCAATTAGGTTTGAGAGTCGAAAACGGTAACAACAGCTATTATTTTATGTACCAAGATGAAGAGCAGGAATGGCAGAAGCTTGAACTTGATAACACCTTTTCTGAGCACCAATTACCTGATTTATTCAGCTTAGAATTGTTTTTAACTGACTTACCTTGGGAAACCGAGAATAGCCTGTTTAGTAGCGGCGTGTTTGATGAGGAACTGTCAGTATCTAATGATGGAGTGGAAATAGGTAATGAAGAAGAAAAGAAACTCGACCCACCACAAATCTTTATTTTTTCTAGCGGCGAAATCACCCCTTTCTCCATCACCCTCGCCTACGAACCAGAGTTTAGTAATGAGTTGCCTACGTACTATCGTGTTAATGGTCAAGATAGTACGCCTCTGACCACTGAAGGGCCCTTAGATGCCCCTTAATCTAAAACATCAGTATTCAAAAAGTCGCAGAAACAGCCCTGGAATGACGCTTCTTGAAGTACTAGTCGCCCTATTCATTTTTGCGCTAACAGGCACTGCCATTATGAAGGCGGCAAGTGACCACTTAGTAGGTGTTGGACAAATTGAAGATATTACCATTGCCACTTGGGTTGCCAACAACCGTCTCACTCAACTACATATAGATACCACTTGGCCGGTCAAAAACAATCAAAAAGGCGAGCAAGAGATGGCTCGCCGCAAGTGGTACTGGCAACAGCGAGTCATTAAAACCAGTGACACAGATATGGTGCAGGTAGAAGTGTCTGTTGGGTTAGACCCGCAATATAAGGGCACTGTTACCTCAGCAAAGACGTTTATTGCTAAGCAAATTAAATCATGAACCACCAGCCAAATAATCATAACGACGGCTTTACCCTAATAGAAATATTAGTTGCTATGGCGATTTTTACTATTATAGGTTTGGCGAGTACCGGGGTGCTTAATTCGGTGATTAACAGCGACCAGTTATCATCTGAACGCTTTGAAAAGTTAGAAGAATTACAAAGAGCGATGCTGACTTTAGAGCGAGATATTTTGCAAATGGTACCTCGTAAAGTACGCATTAATAGCGTACCCGTTAGTGCGGTTATATCTGGCGGCGAAGACGTATTTGATAGTGATGCAGATGGCCTTGGATTCGTAAGAGCAGGCTGGCATAACCCACAAATGTTGTTGCCTCGCAGTACATTGCAAGCTGTTGGGTATCGTATACAAGAACAACAACTGCAGCGTTTGTACGGTAATTATGTAGACAATGTGATTGGTTACGAACCGAAAGTAAAAATTTTATTATCTGATATCGAAGATTTTCGAGTGAGTTTTTTAACCAAATATGAGCAACTAGAAGAACCCGGAGAATGGCAGGAAACCTACTCTAGCGATGCATTACCCATTGCCATATCTATCACCATAGTGAGCAAAACTTTTGGTGAAATTCGCCGTGAATTTATGTTGGCAAACGGCGTATGAAGCAACTCAAAAAACCTCAGCAGGGCGTAGCCTTAATCATAGTGTTATTAATTGTGGCTATTGTTAGTGTGCTTGCCACAGAAATGGGTGGCCGTTTACAATTACAAATTAAGCGGGCGTCCAACATCAAAGAAAACAACCAAGCCTATTGGAATGCCATGGGTGCTGAGCAGTATGCGCGAAAATCGATTAAACAACTGATTGATGAGGATGGCGATGTTATTCATCTTCAGCAACCATGGAATCAAGAATTTGTGTACCCTATAGAAGGAGGCGGTATTCAAGCGCAACTTGTGGATATGCAAAGCTGCTTTAACCTAAATGCCTTAAGAGAGACAGGAACTGCCGCGGATGGTGCAGTAGCGGGGAATTTAATACGAGATCGCATTGAAGCTTTTAAGCGTTTGTTAGGGTTCGTTGAGCCTGCTATCCCTAGTTATAACATTGATACCCTCACCGGTTCATTAGTCGATTGGTTAGACGAAGATGACAATCTAACGAACTTAGGTGCAGAAGACAGCGAATATGAAAGCCTTCAATTCCCTTATGTGGCAGCCAATAATTATATGGTGCATAAATCAGAATTACGTTTAATCAATGGTGTCGAAGTACCCTGGCTTAGGGAGTTACTTAAACTAGTGTGTGTATTACCGAATGACGATTTATTCTCAATCAATGTCAATACCGTGAGTGAGGAAAATGCAGCGGTGATTGCTGCGGCTGCCAGACTGAGTTTATCTGATGCAAAGTCTTTACTTGCCAGTCGTGGTTCGGATGGTTACCCAACAACTTTAGCATTTTTAAACGAGCCAAGCGTTCAAGCACAGAACCTTAATGCTGGAGAGAAAAAATGGTTTGATGTAAAAACAGATCATTTTATTTTACATACTAAGACCAAATACAATGATGCGACTTTTGCTATGCAGACCTTATTTAAGGTCGACTCAAGTAAAAATGTCATTGTCATCAGACGTGAATTTAGTGGCTTTTAACAAGTTGGCTTTTAATGACCAAGCTTTTAACAAGGTAGCTTTGTTAATCCATAACAACCAAGCAGGTAAGTAAACCTTATGGAACAGTTAGTAGTGCGACTAGGTGCCAATCCAAATGACTTAATTCATTGGATTGTGTGGTCTAACCAACAAAACGAAATTATTGCCTCTGGTGAGTTACCTAATGCAGCACAGTTAGCGACCTTAGGAGACAGAGCGGGTAGAAGACCAATCTGTGTCTTAGTGCCCACCAGCGACGTTTTGCTGAAGTGGGTAGAGTTGCCAGCTAAAGCTGGGCGTAAAGCCTTAGCTGCTATTCCATTTATATTGGAAGAGGAGATAAGTGGTGATATTGCCCAACAATTTTTTGCCCTTGGCCCTAAAAATGGCAATAAACAAGCTGTCGCCATAGTTAACAAAGAAAAACTACAAAGCTGGCTGAACATGATTGAAGACGCAGGTTTAACCTGTGACCAAGTCATACCCGACGTTTTGGCATTGCCAATGGCAGATAAAAACGCTTGGTCAATATTGGAGCTAGGGCAACAACTATTGGTTCGAAAAGACGATTGGGCGGGTTTACAAGGTGAAAGAGATTGGTTAATACAAGCCATTAATCATCATGCAAGACAGTATGCCAAACTCAACCAACAAGCACTTTTAGTTAATGATTATTCCGGAACAAATTTAGCCGATATAGGAAATCTAGAAGTGTCGGTAATGCCTCTTGAGTTGCCCATGAAAGTCTTAGCACAAGGGGTTAAACTAACAGAATTCAACCTGTTACAAGGCGAGTACAAAATTAGCAACAAAGTCAGTGGCCAATGGAAAAAATGGCGTTTAGCAGCGGTGTTGGCGGTTCTTTCGCTATTCACCACTTTAATTGATAAGACCCTAGAGCAGAATCGACTTACTGAGCAACTAATCACATTAAAGACACAGGTAAGTAGCGAGTACAAACGTGCATTTCCTAATACTGGTGCATATCGGGATCTCAAAACCACCATGACGCGCCAGATGAAAACCTTGGAACAAGGCGGCGGCGGAGCATCGATGTTAATTATGTTGAGTCAACTCAGGCCTGCATTTGAAGAATCCCAAGTTAAACCTCAAACCATGCGTTTTGACAGCAGTCGGGGGGAGTTGCGTATTCAGCTAGTGGCCCGTAACTTTGATGCCTTAGACCAGTTTAAGCGCCAAGCAGAAGCCCAAGGGTTTACTGTTGAGCAGGGTTCTATTAATCAAAAAGATAACCAAGTCATCGGCTCTTTGTCGATTAGGAGTTAATATGGACAAACTCAAAAGTACGTTTTTACAATTAAGTAGTCGTGAACAACGCTTAGTGATTATTTCAGCGGTGTTAGTATTAGTTGCCATATTTTATTGGGGAATTTGGTCGCCGCTGAACACGTCACTTGAGCGAAACCAAACCGCAGTTAACAATCAAACAGAGTTACTTGAATGGGTACAGAAAAATGCTAACCGAGCAGTGCAACTTAGAAATAGTGGCGGTAACAAGACTACATTTTCAGGCTCGCTGCCTCAAGTGGTAAACCAATCAGCTAATCGCATGAAAATTGCGATTTCTCGGATGCAACCTCAGGATGAGGAATTGCAAGTATGGATAGATCAAGCTCCCTTTAATGATGTATTAAGTTGGTTACAATCACTTGAAAAAATTGGTGTGAACATTTTAGACATTGATATAGCAGAATCTGATTTGCCTGGGCAAGTTAAAATTCGTCGTTTAAAACTAGGGAAATCATGAAGTCAGTTTTAAAATGGGGCGGCCTATGCCTCGTGGTTTATGTTATGTTTTTAATTGTTACATTACCTGCAGTCCATGTTTTATCGAAAATCCAGCTACCCAAAGGGGTGAGTATAAGTGGCATTTCGGGCACTATTTGGAATGGCCATGCACAACGTGCGCAAGCAAAAGGTTTCCCGATATCTGATGTCAACTGGACACTGTCTTTTTTCCCTTTAGTACTAGGAAAAATCAGCGCAGATATCAACGTGGGTAATATGCGCGACGTTGCTCAAATATCTGCAAGTGGATTTATTAGTTTCAAAGGGCAACATCTCAAAGTTGAGGATTTATTGGCCTACATACCTGCCAACTTAGCGATTAGCTTGCTGCCTTTACCCATTCCTATTGAAGCTGACGGTCGCTTTAAAGTTGAGTTAAACCAGGTGGATTACGAAGCAGGTTGCCAAACTTTTACCGGTAAAGGTCAATGGTTAAATGCCAATTTTACAGGCGTAACTGGAGTCATCGAATTAGGTGATTTTGCAGCTGATCTAAGCTGCCAAGGTGGCAGTGTTATGATGCACGTCAAACAACCCAATAGATTTGGCTTAACCGCAAAAGCTACTATCCCTGCCAATATGCAATTTAAAATTGAAGGCCGTTTTAAACCCGAGGCTAGCTTACCCAAAGAAGTTCATCAGGCTGCACAGTTTTTTGGTCAAGCCGGTGCCGATGGGTATTATCCGATTAAGTTTTAACACCGTTTATACAATATAAATCACTCATCTTTTTATAGTATCCGATAAGTGACTGAGGGTTTAGCTCACTCTACAATATGGCAACCTAATGGATAAACGGATTTGCTGCAATATCATCCAGCAAATAACGATAGTCCTGTATTGATGGAAACTCGCTAATCTCTCGAGCGGGTTGATGGCTATCAGGGTTGCTAACAGCCAACAAATGTTTAATACCAAAGTCTTGAGCGGCTTTTAGTATGCCTAAACTGTCGTCGACAAATAGGGTGTGCTCTGGATTAAAGTCAAGTTTTGCTTGAAGCCTTTGCCATAAAAGCTGGGACTCTTTAGTGACAGCAAATTCATGAGTCGATATTAATTGGTCGATATGCTTGTCTAATTGAGTATGCTCCACCTTTAACGACAAACTATCTGGATGGGCATTGGTGACTAAGATCACTTCTCTCCCTGAGGCTTTTAAGGCATCGATAAAAGGTAAACTGTCGGCGCGTATACTGATCAGATGTTCAATCTCACGTTTGGCCTCAACGATATCAATATCCAGTTTTTCAGTCCAAAAATCTAAGCAATACCAACTCAGCGTACCCATTACTTGTGAATAATCGAAGGCCATCAAATCTTTGGCCGCTTGCACTGAAACACTGTGTTTCTCAGCTAATTTTTTAGGCAAATGTTCTAACCAAAAGTGATTGTCGAAGTGCAGGTCAAGCAAAGTGCCGTCCATATCTAGCAACACAGTATTAATATCTTTCCAAGCAAGCTTTGACAAGTGGCATGTCCTCTATTTAACAGGTATATTTAGTCATTATACAATTCATCAATTTAAAGTTCATTTAACTTTTAAACAGACGAGAGCAGCGGCTATATTAACGTGAAAAATACATGAGCAACACAGACAATAAAAAAACACTTCCCAAAATTCATTCGCGCAAGGTGGTTGCCAAAAGCGGACTGTTTAAAATCGAGCAAGTCGATTTAGAATTTTCGAACGGCGAAACCCGTATTTTTGAACGCATGGCTGGTATTGGCAGAGGTGCTGTCATGGTGGTGCCTTTTATCAATGCTGATGAATTTTTATTAGTCAGGGAATATGCTGCGGGTACTCATACCTACGAATTAGGCTTCCCAAAAGGATTGATTGACCCAGGTGAGTCCGCAGAAGTAGCGGCCAATAGAGAATTAAAAGAAGAAATTGGCTTTGGTACAAAGATATTACACCCTCTGCATAGTGTTAGCATGGCGCCTGCATTTTTTGATGCCAAGATGACCATTTTTATTGCAGAAGATTTATATCCTGAAGTACTCCCAGGTGATGAGCCAGAGCCTTTAGAAGTTGTTAAATGGTCAATTAATGATATAGACGCATTATTAGCCAAAGATGATTTTGTAGAAGCTAGATGTATCGCTGCATTGTTACTTGCTGAGAAATGGAGGAGAGCCCGCTAATGCCAACAGAAAACGCACAACAGCTTTTTGATATAGCAAAAAAAACGGCGGTCAAAGCAGGCAAAGTGGTACTAGAAATATACGACAGTGGTGATTTTACTAGTTTTCAAAAAGATGATGACTCGCCTGTCACTTCAGCTGACTACCAAGCCAACGAAGTCATTATGGATATGTTGAGAAAGGAAACACCAGACATCCCTATCATGTCTGAAGAGACAGAAATTAGCTCACTCGAATTACGCAAAACTTGGACCCGTTATTGGCTTATCGACCCCATTGATGGCACTCAAGAATTTATAGCTCGCAGTGGTGATTTTGCAGTTAACATTGCACTGGTAGAAAACAATGTACCTATTATGGGTGTCATTTACTGGCCCACTGGTGAAACATTGTATTCTGCGCTGAAAGGCCATGGCGCATTTAAAGAATGCCCTGTAGAGAATAAACAAATTTATGTACGCAGTTTAGAGGCACCTAACGAAGATCCTCTGATTATTGCTATTAGTCGCAGACAACCTCGCGAGAAAGTCATCTCTAGTCTTAGTGAAGACCGAATTTATCAAACCTTACCTGCGGGCAGTTGTTCTCTCAAAGCCTGTTTTATTGCTGAAGGCAAGGCAGATGTATTTTTACGTTTTGGGGTAACGGGAGAATGGGACACAGGTGCATCCCAATGTATAGTGGTCGAAGCGGGAGGCAAAATATTGGCACATGATTTTGCCCCTTTAAGCTACAATTTGCGTAACAGTGTTATCAATCCTGATTTTTTTATTATGGGCGACCAAAATGTCGATTGGCAGAACATTGTTAAATGTGAATTTGGGAACGACAATCAACCCGTATAACAGCATCATTTCTACTAATTGAGTTAACTATGAAATCTTTATTATTAAGCACTATTTTTATCAGTATTTCTTTATTCTGTTCTACAGCAAACGCCCATTGGGTATTAGTTAAAGGCGAATCAAGTTTGAGTTTCGTATCAACTAAAAATCAGCATATTAGTGAGGTTCAACAATTCAAGACACTCAACGGAGAGTTTGATCCTGAAGGGAAATTACAGGTTGAAATTGAACTAGGTAGTATCGACTCAGGGATCGAAATCCGTGATACACGGATGCGCGAAAAACTTTTTTTAGTAGATAAATTTCCTACAGCTAATTTAACAGCGCAATTACCTGATAGCGTATTGACTCTTGCGAAGGGTAATTCGATATTAGTGACACTTCCAGCAGAGTTAAGCATTATGGGTATTAGTAAAACGATAAGCGCAAAAGTGCAGGTCACACGTAAAGCTGATGATGGCATCGTCGCTACCAGCACTCAGCCAATTCTAATATCGGCTGCAGACTTTGGTTTGACCTCTGGAATTGAAATATTGCAAACATTAGCAGGGTTAAGTGGTATTGGTCTAACCGTTCCGGTTAACTTTAACCTGGTATTTTTGGCCCACTAAGAGCCTGCAAACACTCTATTGTTGCTGACTCTCTGACAATTCAAATTCCTCGAGCTGTTGCTTGGGGATGATATTTACAGTTTCGTGCAATTCAGAATAGACCAACAGCACATCACCTAATCTTAATTGCGTCAGTACTTGCTGCACTTTTTCTGCCAGTGATACGTCAGCTTCCCCATATTCGGTGCCTTCACGTAATACAAAGCCTTCAATAATATTCAGTAAAACGTCTTCGGTTAAGTCTGCAATTGGGATAATCATTGGGGGTTACCGGTAGATAAATGTGTTGGCTTGTCAGCAATAAAAGGCTGAAAAAAGGTATTAGCCCTTTGCTGCATCCAAATTTTAGGGCGCCATGGTGTACCTTGCATAAAGCCTACATGGCCACCTTTTTCGCTCAACTCAAGGCAAACATTTGGCGATAAAGCATCGATATCGGGCACGATGCTCTCATGCATGAAAGGATCGTCTTTGGCATGAACGATTAGCGTAGGTGTGGTGATGCCTTTAAGAAAGTTTTGTGAACTACATTTATCATAATAATCATCTGCATCCTCAAAACCGTGCAGTGGCGCAGTGATATGTTCATCAAAATCTCGAAAGCTTTTAAACTGCCTAATCTGGGACTCTGTTACTTTGAGTAAATTGCCATAATCCATATTACGCATTTTAATCAACAGATTGTTTACCATGCTTTTTAACAAATAAGCTTGGTAAACCTTAGAGAATCCTTGATTAATACTATTCGCACACAAAGCCAAGTTGAACGGTGTAGACACAGCCATTGCCGCTTTTACAATCTTCTGTTTTGGTTGTTCACTCAAGAGTTTGAGCAACATATTAGCGCCAAGAGAGAAGCCCATTGCTGCTTTGCGTGTTTCAGGGAATTTCTGCTCAAGCCAATTCAAGACATACCAAGCATCCTCGGTTTCGCCTGAGTGATAAGCTCTTGGTGTGGCGTTTTGTTCACCGCCACAACCACGAAAATGCATTAACACCACTGCGTAACCCTGCTTAACAAAGTTCGCCGCCATGTCGTTGCTATAATGCGAGCGAATTGAGCCCTCCAAACCATGGAACATAGCAATTAAGCCTGATGATTTTTGTACATTACCAGCCCAAATTAAATTGACGAAATCACCATCAGGTAAGGCTAACTTTTCCTTACGATAATCAAGCTTGGCGCGTTTTTGTATAAAACGCGGGAAGATAGTCTGTACGTGTCTATTTTTAGCCCACCAAGGTGGCCTAAAGTCACTTTCAACTATTTCACCATAACGGACATTTTGATTGATTTGAGGCTCGGAGTACATCAACTTCTAAAGCATGAATGAGTATCCAGATAGAGTACATCAATTGAGCGTAGCATCAAGAAAAAGACAAAAGCTCGTCACCACAGAATAAGAGGACAAGAGAAAGTGAAGTAGTGTTTATCAACTAAATCTCACAGTATTAAATTGCTGACATTTACACGTAGGAGAGCTTAGTAAATTTAAGTTATCGGGCTGGTTTGAGCGAAAAGCAGACAAACAAGTTAATCATCTTAAGGACGGCAATTCCGACAAAGCCGTCATTAGTTATTAGATGTGCCTTACGGCAACTGCTAGCCAGTTTAGGATGCGAGATGAGGGATTGGTCAAGAGTATTGTGAAGCAAGCAACTTGACCCCTTTTTTTGTTGCGC
>Ga0307488_10000552_pt1 | contig 31017 bp, 15 predicted proteins | sample SB02metaG_FD_202248 | JGI IMG/M metagenome (GOLD analysis project Ga0307488, IMG submission 202248) | Sea-ice brine microbial communities from Beaufort Sea near Barrow, Alaska, United States - SB 0.2 | ecosystem: Environmental > Aquatic > Marine > Coastal | place: USA: Alaska | collected...
TGGTAGTAATATTTCTAGTATGGCGAATGGCTGGTCTCTGTACTTTTCGTTTGAACCTACTGGTGGCACAAAGCAGGTTTACAAATTAAACGATGTTGTTGTGAATAGTGCAACTATAGACTTTGATATTGATGGAATTGCCACTATTCAATGGGCAGGTTTCGCACGAACTATTACTGATGAGGAATCTACTGTACCAGCGGTTACTGAAGATGAATTAGTCGTAACAAATACGGATAACTTTATTCGTAATCGTATCTCTACTATGGACCTTGTTCGTTCAGACGTTAGCCCAACGGTCCCTTATAACGTAGTATTAACCGGCGGTAGTATTGCTATCGAAAACAATATTACTTACTTAACTCCAGAAGAGCTAGGTCGAGTAAATCAGCCTATTGCCAATATTACGGGTACACGGTCTATTAGCGGTAATGTAACTTGCTACTTAGATACAGCAGCAACAAAGTCTGGTTCATTATTCACAGATCTTGTTGGTGATGTTACAACTGTACGTAACTCGTTTGATATGGCAATCAATATTGGGGGTATCGCTGCTCCGTCATTGACATTCGACTTGCCTACTGCCCACTTAGAGGTTCCAGTAGTCAATGTTGAAGATTTGCTTACTTTAGATGTAGCGTTCCATGGACAAGTAGCTAGCGGAAACGTTGACAATACTAATGAAGCGACTATCATCTATAAAGGCGCGTAATACAAAAAAATAAATCTTGACTTTTCGATCTTAGTTGGTTATAATTTTAAAATCTTGGGGGAGTTATGCTCCCCTTTATTTTAAGTAACCATAAAAGGAACTAATATAAATGAGTCAAATTTCTCTTAAAACATTAATGAAACCCAGCATGACCGTTTCCCTTGAATTTCCGGGAATGCAAGGATGGGAATTGGATATCTGTTATCTAGCCCGCGAAGAATTACTTACTCTTCGAAAGAAATGCCTATCAAAAAAATTCAATCGTTCAACACATCAAGCAGAAGAGACCCTAGACGAAGACAAGTTCCTTGTAGAATATGTAGCTGCAGTAATTAAAGGATGGAAAGGTTTAAAGTTATCTTATTTAGAAGAGCTTCTATTAGTAGATACTGGCGACCTAGACCCTGATTCTGAACTACCGTTCTCCCAAGAAGAGGCAGAGATTCTCATGAAGAACTCTACCATCTTTGATACTTGGATTACCGATACTTTGGCGGACCTCGAAAATTTTACCAAGAACAAGTCGAAGAATGTCTCCGGCTTGTCAAAATTAGCGTCGAGTTCGAAAGAGACCTCAGCCTAGACAACTACCTAACTATGTGCGAGCAGCTGGGAATGGATCCAGATCCCAAGAGGATGCCTCCTTCTACCGCTGACTTGCCCGAAGAAGTTCAACATGCTTTTATGGTATTTAACTACATGTCCGACAGATGGGATGGCATGTCTGGAAGCTACTTAGGTAAAGATTGGTCAAGCGTAGAGTTCTTTCTAAACCTGTGGAGCATAGAAGACAAAAAATTAGTAGTATTTTTTCTTTCTAATATTGAGTCCGTTTATTCAAAAAAATTAAATGATAAACAGGAACAGAGACGGAAGGCAGAAGAGAGAAAGTCTAAAGCGGGCGGAAAGACTTACGCCCATAACGTGCAGGGATAATGGCTAATAAAGAAGTTAAAGTAAGTATTGTTATTGATGATAACGGCAGTATGCGTCTTACAGAAGAAAGCGCAAAAAAGTTAGGTGTTGGACTCGATAAAGTAGGTAAAGGCGCTCGCACTACAGATAGAAATCTAAAGGGTGCAGCCAAAACATCTAGTAATACTACTAAGAATTTTTCAAAAATGGCACAAGGCATCACTGGAGGTCTTGTTCCTGCGTACGCGACTTTAGCAGCCAATGTATTTGCTATTTCCGCAGCCTTTAACTTCTTTAAGAAAGCAGCCGACATCAGACTGCTTGAAGAATCCCAAGTATCTTTCGCTGCCAATACGGGGCAGGCGCTATCAAGAGTAACCGATGGGTTAAGAGAAGCGTCACAAGGCATGCTAGACTTTCAAAAAGCCTCCGAAGCAGCCGCTATCGGTATCGCCAAGGGCTTCAGTCCCTCACAATTAAACCAGTTGGCGGAAGGAGCACAAAAAGCTTCTAACGCTCTGGGCAGAAACTTTGAAGATTCCTTCGACCGCCTCATTCGAGGTGTGTCAAAAGCAGAACCTGAACTCTTAGATGAATTAGGTATTACACTACGCTTAGCTAAAGCAACGCAAACATATGCTGACTCTATCAATAAGAATGTAAAAGCCTTGACAGCAGCAGAAAGAAGCCAAGCAGTACTCGTAGAAACTCAACGCCAGTTAAATGACTTGTTCGGTGACGCAGAAGCTAACGCTAACCCTTTTGTGAAGCTAGGTGTAGTTTTCAACGATCTTGTCAAAGATATAACTCAATCACTATTGCCCGCATTCGAGGGTATAGCTAACCTCATAAGTAGAAGCCCAAAAGCAGCCATTATCATCTTTGGCGCCTTGGGTCTTTCTATTGCTAAAGCTGCCTTACCCTTAGAAGCTATGGGTGAGAGCTTCACTGCGTGGCAACAAAAACATAGATCAGCACTAGACGAAGCTAAGGGTAACATTCAAAAGTATGAGATGGCTTTGAATGACGCTGCGGCTGCCCAAAAGAAACTTACAGATCAAGCCAACGCTTCACTTCAGAAAAGAGCGGCTCAGTTTAAAGCCCCTGAAGATGGCAAGGGTCGAGGCAAGATCTTAGCACAGCTTAAAGACGGTAAAGCTTTGGATGCTGCTCAAAAGGGAGCATTGACAAGGGCTCTAAAGGGTGCTGAAGCTCAGTACGCAAAGCATAATGAAATAAAAACGGGTATCTTTAGAGGGGCAGATATAGCGATTGTTCGTTCTTTTCAAGCGGCGATGGTACAAATAGATGTTAGCGCTAAGACAACTTCTTTCAAGACTCTGACTTACTTTGAGCGTATGGTTTTGCAGGCTAAATTACGTTTCGCCCAGTTAGGTGCCGTAGGCGCTACTGCTATGAAAGGTATCGCTGCTGCGGCTTCTTTCGCAGGAAAAGTAATAAACAAAGCATTCGCATTTGCAGCAATAATAGGAATACTTGTTCTCTTAATAGAAACTTTTAAGACATTAAAGGTTAATATTCTTGATATAGCCAGGTCAGTAGCCAAAGGATTTGATGCGACAATCTCCTTTCTCGCCAACGGTGTTAGACTGGCTATAAACGGAGTCATAGAATTTATTGCCTTCGTAGTTAAAGGGTATAATGAGCTTATTAAGTTAGTGACAGGGGGATTTGCCCCTTTCGATAACCTTATAGAAGGAATTAGAGACCTAAAGAATTTAAAACCTATAGTAATTACAGTAGCTGCTGATGGGCTTGAAGGAAGTGACCTAGAGAGTTACTTAACTGCAGTTCAAGCAGCCGCTCGTGCTGAACAGAAAAGAACAGATGCTCTTGAGAGTTTAAAAAGAGAAACCGAAAGCTATGTTACAGCGATTGGAGAAGTAAATAAAGTTTTAGAGACTGGTACGGCCCTCCAAAAAGCGAACGCGCTAATAACAGTTAATGCTAGTGGTGTTATACGAGAAGCTATTAAAGCTCAAGAGGCTGGTGTAAAAGACCTGTCCAAGCAATACGAGGATCTACAACCACAACTTCTAAAACTGGGTAAGATCTACCCTGCATTGATAACAGCTATTAATGATTTTGACCCTAGAACAGGCGACTGGGAAGAATTCCTTAAGACTGTTGAAAGTTACGAAAATAGAGCGGGTTCCGCAGTAGCAAATAATCAGGCTTTCAACGACACTCTTGAACAAACGGCGTTATCTCTTAGTAAAATCACTGGAGCCAAAGACGCTGTAAACCTAAGTATACAAATCGGTCTATTACAAAAAGCACAAGCTGATGCTGAGTTAGGTATGGTAGGTATCAATGGAGAGCTTGTAGACTTCAAGACAAAGCTTGCTAATGCTTTCGCTCCGGGAACAGACTTAAATGCACTAAAAGCAACTATAGATCAAATAGATACTGCCATGAAAGCCAATATTGCTAGCACTAATAAGTTAGCTATAGCTAGGACTAAAGAGTCGAGATTAGTAAGCATAGCTTCTAAAAGGTATAAAGAAGCAAACGCAATAACAGCAGCAACCCTTAAGCTAGATAAACTAAGTTTAGACCTACAATTGGCAAGGGAATTATCAACTACCGCATTAACAAAGGCTCAAGAGAGAGCGAATAACGATGCTATACTTGGTCTTCAGCAGCAAGTAGATCTGCAAAAAGCTGTGGTAGAAGAGACCAAACTAGCCGCTGATGAATTCAAAGCTTTCGGATTAATATTAGGGGATGTTCTCGTTAATCAATTGAGTTCTGTTATTCAAGCTGTACTTCAGGGAACCAAAAGCTTTAAAGAAGGGTTGAAAGATTTTACTGTAGGTATACTGAAGACAGTCGCTGACTATTTTACTAAGATAGCGGCTTTTCAGTTATTGAAGAAGATTCTCCCTAAAAGCTTACAGGTAAAATTAGGATTTGACATAGCTGGGCAAACCAAAGAGGCAGCGGCATTAGTAGGCAAAGCGGTTCTGGATGCAACTAATAAAGCAGCTACAACTGTTGGCGCTGCAGTGGCCGACCCAGTTTCTGATGCTACAAAAGCCCTTAATCTAGCCACTACTGCTCTACAGAAAGCGGTTCAAAATGGCGCTATAGAGTTAGGCAAAGGTATTACAGCAGCTTTGAATCAGGGTGCTATGACTCTTAGCAAGGCTATGCTAGAAGCTTGTAGAGCTTGTGAGCCAGGAAAAGGAACCGCTGCTGTAGCTGCGCCTGCTGCCACGCTTCCTGTTGCACCCGTCGCAGCACCCAACGCCGTTGTGTCAGCAGCATCTAACGCAGACTTCTCATATGAAAACTCTATAACTAAAGACATAGTTGATTCTAGTGTAATCCTGACTCAAGTAAAAGATTCAACAATTGCAGCAGGCACAGCGATTGGGGAATCCGCAGCAGCGATTGTATTGACTGCAGAAAAAGTACCCCAAGCAGTTGATAATGCTATTACTACAATTACGGACGGCTGGAATTCACTTTGGTCTGGCGTTAAAGATAGCCTTAACAAACAAGCTGCTATTCAAGTTGAAAACCAGGTCATGGCTTTAGGTGGTAAAAACCAAATGGATCGTGCTCGTGATGAAGCACTTCGACAAGGTATGAGCGATAATACGGCAGCCTCCGGCGCTAATATGGAAGTTCCTGTGAAAAAAGAAACAATCTTTCCTAATCTTGATGAAATTTTCGGAAGGCCAGGAATTTTAGAGGAGACTGCAAAAGAACAGAAAGTAGCATTAGTAGAAAGTGCACTTGAACAAAAGACAATTATAGAGGAAGGTGTAGCGGCAATAGTAGAAGTAATCGCTACAATACCTGCAGCTTTAAATCCACAGACTTCTCTTGACACGATGTCACCAGACTCTAATAACTTATTAGCGAATGGTGGTACTCCGGACTCTTTAGGTTTTATGGGCGCGGCTAATATTGGAGATCCTTTAAGTACTCCAGCTAATCAAGCTTTGCCTGGTCTTGGTGGAGGGCCCATGGAGGGAATCGACGCAACCGGCGACGGCGAAGAAGAAAAGAGTAAAGGATTACTTGACGCTTTCAAAAATTTAGACACGGCAACTTTAGCAAGTACTGCTGCAGTTACAGGCTTGTTAGCGGGAGTACTAGGAAACACAAAAGCAGGACAGTTTTTAGCACAAGTAACACAAACTTTACAACTGGCTACAGTTTTGCAAACTCTTTGGGATAAATTCTTTGGCGTTAAGCAAACTGTCGAAACGGGCCTTAATACCGCAGCGCTCGGTTTAAATACCGCCGCGCTTGTTGCTAGTAGCGTAGTACCCCTGCGCACAGGGGGAGTAGTATCTGCCGGAGCAAAGGTTTCCGGCTACGCCGCGGGAGGGATCGCTGGTGGCTCTACTTCTGGCTATCCCGCTATGCTACATGGAACTGAAGCTGTAGTTCCTCTTCCTAATGGGAGATCTATACCTGTAGATATGGGTAAAGGCGCAGGCCAAACTAATAATAATGTTAACGTATCAGTAAGTGTAGCTAATGATGGCTCCACTAATGCAAGCGCAGATTCTGATAGTAAACAAGGTGCCGATCTCGGTAAGAGAATATCTGTAGCTATTCAAGCAGAACTGCAGAGCCAAAAGAGACCAGGAGGGATTCTTAGCCCATTCGGGGCAGGGTAATGCCTTTAGGATTCTTAGACCTATTAAGCAATCGTATAGTACCTGACAGGAATTTTAAAAAGTCTGTAAAACCTATATATTCGGTGGTAAACTATGGCGAAGGATATGATTCAAGAGTATCCGTAGGCACCAATAGTTATCGTGAGGAGTACCAACTCTCTTTTACTAACAGATCTATAGACGAGATAGACAGAATTACAGGGTTTATAAACGAGAGAGAAAAGTACAAGAATTTCATTTTTACAGTTCCAGACAGCAATGAACCTTCTGGAGAGAAAGATATAAGTGTATACTGTGAAGGGTACAACAGGATATATGTTACGTACGAGACTGGTTCTGTATCCTGCAAATTTATCAGAGTTTTCGAAGTAGATAGTGCTCTCTCAGTAGTTACCATATTAAATAGCAGTATCATTTTAGATGAAGGAGTTTCAGATGTAATCAATGTTTCTACGACACAGAGAGGGGCAGAAACATTATATTGGACGTTAGACGGGGCTACAACAGCAGACTTTACCGCAGTAAATGGTTCTTTTTCTACAGGGGGCTCCGTAGCAACTGCTTCGGGTTCCTTTACCATAGAAACTTTAGATGATACGACAACAGAAGGTGGAGAGGTTTATACTCTTAGCGTCAGAGCAGACTCAATAGGTGGCTCAGTACTGGCGAATAAACAAGTACAGGTAATCGATACATCTAGAACTCCTCCCGCGTTTAATTGGACGAATAATAATGGGACTCCTATAACAGAAGTAACAACTCTTAAACAGTCTACTGTTGAGATTGCTGCTAAGACTACTAACTTCGATAATAGTGAGCTTTTATATTGGAACTTTGATACGTCTTCTGGTATTTACTTTCCTAGCTTAGGATCACTAAGACTAGTGGGAACTTTCGCAGAGAGTTTGGCAAATCTTAGTCTTACCTCCACTGCTATAACAGAGCCAAAAACGGATATTATAACATTACGAAGAAATAGTATTTCAGGGCCAGTATTAGATACTATAACTATTTTAACTTTTCCTTTTATAGGAAGAAAGTTAGTAGACTCAAACGGTATAGAGCAACTATTTTTTAGGCTGTCCGACTTATCTAGCCCTGAGTATGTTCTTGATATGTATTGTACAGGAGTGGGAGTACCTGTAGAGCTTTTATATTGGACTATAGAAGGCGCAAGTCAAGGAGTAGACTTTGATTTTGTAGCCGGAAGTTTTACTCCTACGGGCACTTCTTCTATAAATACAGGGACTTTTCAACTAGTAGGAGTAGCCACTGAAGATGCAAAGTCTTTTACTATAAACATTAGAACAGACAGTGTTTCTGGGCCTATAGTAGCCTCCTCTCTTATTTTTATTGCAAACAATGAGATTGGCATATTTGCAAAGAGTGATACTACTACTAATCAGTCAATAAGTCAATTTGAGTCAACCTCTCTACTAAGCGGCTCTATAAGGTGGACTCCTATAATAGCGGGGCCCTTTTCTGACGAGAATATTACAAATCAATCAATAGGGATATCCGAGGCTGCGTCATTATTATCAGGAGAGGTACAAAGACAAACTGTACTTATATTTAGTGGGGGGCTGGATACTACTACTAATCAGTCAATAAGTCAATTTGAGTCAACCTCTCTACTAAGCGGCTCTATAAGGTGGACTCCTATAATAGCGGGGCCCTTTTCTGACGATAATATTACAAATCAATCAATAGGCATACAAGAATCGGTCTCTGTATCAATTATAACTAGGAATTAATTAATGAATATAAAAGGTTACGTGGATATTTCTCTCTACAATGTAGAAACTGGCGAGCTAGAGCACGAGGAAAAAACTTGGCATAATGCTGTGCTGAACTCAAATCTTTTCATGCAGTCCCCTTTTTATTGGAATAGCAGAGGCGCATTGCAAAATACTTCTAAAAAGTTCGTGTATAATATAGTATGTGGTGATTCTTATATCTCAAGTATTAATAAAAACTCTTTTGCCTACCCTGGTAGGTGGTATTTTACGGTGAATTTGGACGGTACGACTGCCCTTACTCAAGACGCAGACTATAATTCCGTAACTATGACAATGGTTAAAAAGCTGGATCCACCGACTCAGGCCGCGATTAGGAATATTCATAGTGTTGGTCTTAGCTATGATTCGGCCGCTACTACTGCGTTTCTACCGTTTATAACCGTAGCCAGTAATCCTATTCCTGTTGTACAGTCCTCCAGTCAATTCGCTATAATTCAATATACAGTTGTAATTCAATTAGGCCAAAGAAATGACTGGGCAACAGAGTGGCTGAGTGCTTTACAGACGTCCTCAACATACAATATGACTATTACGAATACCGGAAATGACCACGACGGTCCAACAGGCTTCAGTACTAATACTATATATAACGATGGTTATCCAGTATCACTTTGGGCCGGCAGAACAGGTGCATATAGAAACTATGATACGTACGCCGCAGGTCATTTTTACCCTAGAAGAAACCAGCCAATACTTTCTTGGACTGGTACTGACATTGCTAATAAACCAAACTCATTTGGATTTGTAACCAATCATAACAGCGGTGAAATTAATAGCGGGGTTTCTGTTTCGTCCTTGAACTACCGAGCGTGGGACCAACTAGGTTTTCATAAACTCGAACTTCCAATTGGATATGGAGGAGCTTCTTATGAGGGCCATATAACTGGTTTTGTAGCGGGCGAAACTAATATAGGAGGTATAGCACATAATCCAGCAAGACTATTATCCTTAGGAGAAAACAAGACTCAAAATTATTATGGAAAAGTCAATAGCCCTACTATACCTTTTTTCCTGGTAAGCGAGTTGCCCTCTACTTCGGCGACTATTACTTTGGATACCTCTTTATATGACCCTAAGTACCATGAGTTTTGGAAAATAGACTTTGGGGGCTCTACTGGCGGAGTGGGTACCGCTGAGTACTCTTTTATGAAACGCTACATTTCTAGCTTTGATGGAAATACCTTCACCCCTGAGCTAATGAACCACAATATACTAACCATAAATGCCACTAGTGCCAGTGCTGAAAAATCCGCAGCAACCCAGCATAATGAAGTGACAATCAACGATACCAACATCATTAAGTGGAGAGGTCCGCTTAGTCGTTTGGATGGCTATGACGATTATGACACTAGCAACGCCAATAAGATTGGGCTATCGGGACTCTCCCAAGATTACTTGATAACTAAAAATTGGGAAGGTAATATGCCTATAAGAATATTTCCAGGGGATGATAGATATACTTATAATGTAACCCAAAAAGAAATAGTATTGTTAAGCTGGTTGAATGAGGAAATTATTAGAATTAATGTAATTAACTACCCCTCGTTCTCTCCTTCTAATATTTCAGGGTATGACTACGATGAAGTATCTGATACTTTTTGGATTTCTTGCACAGACACGGGAATCTGGTCTGTATCGACTCCTTTAGGGTCTCCTAGCATAACTAACCATAACGTAGTAGGTCTTTCGAATGTTACCACCACCACTGAAAATAAAGCGTATACTTTAGATCTGGGAATAAATTTAGGCTCTTTTAGAACTGTTTGGGCTATGATCGAAGGCGCTTTAGTTAAGTCTACTGATAATGGGAGTACGTGGTCAGCTTACGATAGCACGAGTACAGGAGGCGTGTCCTTTACACAGTCAAATATAGAAGCTCAATGGAGCGTTACTATTGGTCTAAAAGCAGATAAAAATACAGACGGTAGACTATTGATATTTTATGCGGATGACCCTACAGGAACAGTGCCCCGCTTATATAGTAGCTCCGCCGGTAATAATAACAAGACTGGGCTAGTTACAACGGGAGCCACTTGGTGGAGCAGTCTTAATGATTGTACTAATTTATCTCCAACTAGTTCTAGTTTTAATTTATTTTATGGCTTGATATACCCCAGCGCTACTGCTGGATTTTATAGTTTTGCTATACGTAATGGATACACTACGTTTAATGATGCACTCGCAGAAACTCATGATATGAGCCTGATAAGAAGACTTTTTAGGTTTACTTACGGAGTGGGTAAGGCCCAGTCTACTTGGTGGATAGTAAGTTACGCTGAAGACGGCACTCAGTCGGTTCCTGCGGGATATGTGCCTCGGCAACTTTTTTTTGAAAGACAGCTCGGAGCTTCCCCAAGTGTTTTTGGTCAGTTTTCAAATCCAGAAATAAAATATATATCAACGGGCAGGTCAGGTGGCAACACTACTTTTGGAACGTTAAGATCAAGTGCTTTTAACTGGTTTCCTACACAGACCCCACCTTATAGAACCGACACTTGGTCGATACCTTATGAGACTGTAGATGACGATAATAATGATGTACTACTAGTAGGTACCTCTTACATCGAGATTGCAGCCAATCAGGCCCCGGCTGCACCCGCCCGAGGGTTCTGGTTATTTAGATTTTCTACCGGATTAATTACTCAACTCTCTGAAGAACTCTCCTACTACCATTGGTATATTGGAAAAGGGTTGAGATTTAATGGCGACAGCTATTCTCATGTAGGGGATCAATATTATGGGTGGGATCCAGCCAATAGCATGATCAGTGAGATTTATGAAAGATACGTATGGACAGGGTCAATCTGGAGACTAAGAACTAGTGACGCAGACCCTCTTACTTTGAAGTCTACTCATGGCACGACGGATGCTTTAATTGGTGGGGCCACTATTTCTTTTGATGACGATCTTGGGTCCTCCTCTTATACTTCAGGAGAGAGTATATCTGCCGTCGTATGCGATGGGATTATGAATGACCTTGCCGTAGGACTTACTACATACTACAGTGGTAAGAGTACTTACCCAAATGAATTTGTTAAAGAAGTAACAGGAGGAGTAATAGCTCAAAATAATCCTGGAAAGTTGGTTCCTTGGTGTTACCCCGCGGAGACTTATAATGAAGAGCAGCACGCCACCAATAGCCCCCAACCAACTGCGGGCACCTTTAATACGGGTAGTTTTTTTAATAATCGTTTTCTTGGTACTTATGGTGTCAGTTCAGATTCTGCGGGAGTACCGATTAATGTAACTACCATTTATAATCAGGGAGGTTTTAAGGCTTCATCGTACCCGTACTACACTAAATTTAATCTCAACACCTCTCAAACTGCGTCAGTGTATAATGGGCCTGTTTCCGGAAGATATCTTTCAAATAGAATGTCAACTACTGATGCCTTTTCGGGGGATTTTCTTCTAACTTCTTCTATTCTTGAGCCACAGGCTGCAAGTACCACTCTTCAGCCGACGGACTTCTTGTTTTTTAATACTACTAACCCTTCAGTATCTCCCCCTACTACAGGATATAATATTGAATACGCTTATGGTTTAGCAGACGCAACTACATTTACAGACGGTCTTAGCCCCTCTACTTCAAATACTAACTGCTCAAGCTTTTCAGATATAAACTATGGGTTTAAGTTTAGAATGGCTGATAACTACGCGACTTTATTAGGTAAAGCTGGAGAACCTACTACCTTCAGTTTTCAAACTACGGGAGATACGGGAGACACTTTGTATTACTCCCTTAGTAGTTGCCCTATAGTTATAGAAATTATTGAAGCAGGGGTTGTTAAACATACTATATCGGGAGAGACTGTAGGAAGTGTCTCACAAGAAGTGGCTTCCGGTAATTCTGGCACAATTAGAGATCATGAACTTAATACAGGCACTGCCGGCGCGGTGATCTCGAAGGGTAGTACGTATACTCAAATGCAGTTTGGTAGAACGTTTCCTTTATTAACTCCGTGTGGTCTCAAAATAAAAAGAGTTGGTACCACTCTTTCTTACGAGTTCAGGGGACAGACAGTTTATACTTCTCTCGTCTCTAGCACTGAATCCTTAGTGCTTGTTGACTTTAGGTTTCAAAGGTTTTATAGTGGTATTGGTGAATTAAAAGATCGATACTCTTCTAGTTCGACCATACATGACATACAAATAGATGCGGGTAATGATTACTGGGTACAAGTGGGCACTTCTGGATCAGGCAACGGAATTTTTAACTCTGATTTTCTTTTTCTTCAAGTAGCCAATAAACAAGCTTTCTCAATAAAACTCGATGGGGTAGAGGCTAATGTAGTAGAATTAGATGACGCACAGACTCTAGTCGCGGGACAAGTATCCGTTTACCCTAGATCAGGCCTTATTCGCTGCGCAGCAGCAGACGTGGGTAAAACAGTTACTGTAAATATTCCCTGCGCGTACTTAGAGCAATAACATGACAGTAGGATTTCTAGACTTAGCTTCGAGCCTTATAGTGCCGGACAGAAATATAAAGAAAAGCGTAAAGCCTTTATACTCTGTTCTGTCTTTTGGCGACGGCTACGAAAGCAGAATCTCTCTGGGCACAGACGGTAGACAAGAAACATATACCGTAACTTTTAACAATAGACCTATTGAAGAAGTTACCTCAATAACCGGATTTTTCGCAAATAGAGCTAAGTACAAGAATTTCGATTTCACTCTCCCGGACAGTAATGAGCCTTCTGGGGAGAAGACTATTACAGTATATTGTGATAGTTACTCTACGATATATGTTAATCAGGTAGTAGGCTCGGTAACTGCCAAGTTTGTTAGAGTATTCGAACTAGTATCTGGTACCTCTAATGTTAATATAAACAACTCTAACTTTGCTATGACAGAGGGTCAGACAACAGTAGTAAATATAAGTAGCCTAGAAAGAGGTGCAGAGATCTTATATTGGACTCTTGATGGCGGCTCTTTAGCAGACTTTGTAGCAGTTGATGGTTCGTTTAATACAGCCGGTACTCTCACCTTAGCGACTGGAAGTTTCGAGGTAAGTACACTAGCCGACGTAACTACCGAGGGAACCGAGCAGATAAATCTCCGCGTTAGATCCGGTTCTATTGGTGGACCCACACTTGCTCAAGTCGTAGTCACTGTGCAAGACACTTCCAGAGGTCCAGAGACGTTTAACTTAGTAGATAACGTTGGCGCGGATTTGACCGATGAGTATCTGCTAAAAAATACTTCAACAACTATATATGTCGAAGTATTAAATTATGAGCCCGTCAATGACTTGTATTGGTCTTTAGAAAACGGAAATGGAGTAGTCACTCCTTTTACTGGAGTTATTAACTTAACAGGGAATTTCGCGTCTAGTACGGGTAATTTTTCCGTAAATGGTGCTGATATACTTTCGGATCAAGTTCGTGTTTTACAACTGAGGAAAGATAGTGTTTCCGGGCCTATAGTAGATACTTTGAATCTTAACGTTCTTCTAGCCGCCGGGGCACAATTAACAAACAGCTTATATCAACCAGTAGCTTCTTACTCAATAGGACCAAACAGTAGCCCAGAATTTATAATTACTGCTTACTTTAAGGGTACTTTACTCCCTATCGAACAAATTTATTGGACTATAGAGGGGGCTACGGCTGGCGTTGACTTTGTAGCTGTTCAAGGAACCTTCTTACCAGTAGGAAATGATAGTAGCTCTACAGGAAGCTTTCAACTTGAAAAAGCCGTTCCTTCTCCGGAGTCTATTGAATACTGGATATTAAATCTTCGTACGACAGGTTATACGGGGTCTATTATAGACACGGTAGACTTAGTTGTAGAGACAGCAGGAACGCTGCTTCCGAGTATACTACCAGAAAGCATTACTCTGAGGGCCGATACAGATTTTACAGCCAGGATCAATGATGCAATTCGTCTTCGATCTGTACCTGTTTCAGCTAACGAGTCCCTAACTATTTTTGGTACTGTTGATCAAGAGGCTCTAACTGAAACAGACATTACAAGAAACGAGCCCAAGCTCCTTAAACAGACCGATTCTCCTATAGTTCTATCAGGAACTAACTTGGTAGAAGCAGAAATAAACAATGTTGTACGATTAGATACTATCGCTACAGCTCAAACAGAAACAGTGCAAGTACAGGGTAAAACTACCTTTTCCGCGCAAATTAATAATATAACTAGGACATAATCTATGAAAATGAAAGGCTTTGTGAAAGTAACAAAAAAAGACGCTAATACGGGCGAAGAACTGTATGAGTCTGACTGGATAGAGAATATAATTTATGACGCTAACTTCACTGCCTCTATTAGCGCCCTGTCACTCAGTCTCAGTAATGTGACGACCGGCGCGACTCTAAGTGCGCCGACTTTTAACGACCCCTATCAAGCTTATCACCAAGTTTCTGGATCCAATAGGTTTACTCATTATCTGTATGCTAATGATCACTATGAGGCTGCCCCTGTTAGTACTGTAAGATCTCAGCCGGGTAAGTTTTGGCAGTTCCAGAAAATTCAAGGAACCCCTTTTGTAGTAATGGAAGGAAACGGCCAGACTACTACACCCACCCTTAAATTCACTCAACAACTTCTTCCCCCCGTGTCAGGAACTCGTGATATTCATACTATAGGTTGGACACAATCGAGACCTACTTATCAGGTTAACACTAGTGCTTCGATCAGAAATAGACCAAAACCAAGAACGGCTGCTTCTTTTACACCAGCTATCACGCAATCTACTACAGAAATTCTTGTTGTGGTCTATAAAATAGAATACACTTTCCCCACCTCGTCAACTACTTTATCATATGATCAAATGTCTGCTCTTACTTGGTTAATGGCGGGGGTACCTAATCCCACACCACAACAATCTCTTGTTTACTACAAAGGCACTAGTAGCGTAAATATGAATAATTCTTCCTCCTACGCAAATGATACTAAGTATTCCCCTTTTAAAGTACCTCTTGCTAGTCGTAGGCCCAATACTACTTATGTCGCGGGTAAGCCCAATACTGGTGGCCACCCAAGTTTAACATATTGGGGTCAGTTGGAGACCAACGCTTCTTTTTCTGGGCACGGTTGGGATGGTATTGTTTTCCTAAACTCCGCCCAGGTACAAACCACTGATACTAATGTAGGAGACTTCATTAGCTCTATATCCGTCAGAGGAGGGGGTCAGTACGATGCGTGCTGGGTAACTCGTATGATTGGTTCTAACACTAATAAGACTCAACAGTATTATGGAAAAGTGTCTGGTTCTACCGTTCCCTTCTTCAGTGCTGGAGAAATACCGAATACGGATGCAACACTTACTTTAGACACCGCCCCCTACTCTACTACTCTTTTTCCTGAATTATGGTCAATAGACCTAGGTGGCGTAACTGGAGGCGTAGGAACAGCCGAATATTCGTTGAGAAAAAGATATGTAACTGGGTATGTAAATAATACCTTGGTACCAAGAATACAAGTTCTTCATCACATTCAGGAGGCTAATATACAAGCTGTAAAGACTTATTCTGATTGGGGAGACCATACGGGCGACCTTGCGACTTCTGGGCGAGCTTTACTAAAGAATTCTTACAACAACATAGATAATTACGGAAGGTGGGTAGTTCCAGGTAGTCCTCTAAAGCTCTATGATATGATCGAAGACAATGTACATTTCTATAATTTAGAGACCGGAGAGAATAGTGCTGTTAACATTCTACAGTATCCTGCTTTTACCGCTACTAATATAGGGGGCCACGCGTATGATGAAATCTCTGATACTCTTTGGCTCGCTTGTCAGGATACCGGACTATGGAAAATAGCCAGTCCTTATTCAGCATCTCCAACTGTTAGTAACTTAGACTTGTCTTCTATATCAGATGTAGCGGCTACGGTAGCTAACAATGCTTATGTAGTCTGTTTAGGTCTCGCTGTAGGCGGGACTCATAGAACTGCTTGGGCTATAATGAACGGCGCTCTTGCAAAATCGACAGATAATGGAGCAACCTGGGTTGGGTATGACAGTACTTCTGTTGCGGGAGTTACATTTACTCAAGCAACTATTGAGGGAAAATGGGCCGCAGCAATGTGTATAGTCGCTGATAAAAATACTGATAATAAATTACTAGTGCTTTACGAAACTAATCCTAACTCTCTGTTATCAGCGCTCGGCTCATATGACTATGGACAAATAAGCGGTGTTTGGTGGGACAATACTAGTGACACTACACAATTAATGGCCGACTCAGGAGCTATTCCATTCTATTACCCGGGAAGCGGTGGGGGGACCAGCGCTCGGGTTGGGTTTGGCCATTCGAACACTAACCCACCTTCACGTACTCAACTGGATAACTACACGGTTCCCTGGTTTAGAAGAAACTATGTAAATATGATAGGTTGTACCAGAACTCAGAGCCACTGGTATATTGCTCATTTAAACACTAATCAAAGTAATTACCTTTCAGGGGGAACTAATAGAAATGCTCCTGTATTACTAACACATGGGACTCAAATTGGAGCCGCAGGTGCCGGCTACACTGAGTTATTGACAGGCGATACTTATACTGAAAACTGGAACTCTGGTCTAGTGCCCCAGTGGGCTTTCCCGAAAGGGTTGGCGTCCGCTTATGGTGATTCATGGGTATATTACCAGCAATGGGATAATCTTGATCAGAACTACTCATATTGGCAGGGACATACAGAGCATGTCGATGATGACGGTAATGATTGTATTATAAAAAATGGTTCAGATGGCGGTGGTACTTTTACTACACCAACCAATGTGTATAAATTTACGTTCACTACAAACAGGCTTGACAACATGACTATTAATGCCTGGACAAGTGAGGCACGACACCAGACTCAGTATATTGGTAAAGGACTAATAATTACTTGTGCTTCTGATAAGTTTTATGTATTTTCCTTATCTGATGGGACTATTGAAGGCGTATCTGCTGCTTCTAAGATGGCGGGCGACGTTTGGCAGAGATATGTATGGACCGGCTCTATCTGGAGACTTAGAACTAGTGACGCAGACCCTCTTACTTTGAAGTCTACTCATGGCACGACGGATGCTTTAATTGGTGGGGCTACTATTTCTTTTGATGATGCAGGCAGTACTCAATCTTTTGTTTCAGGAGAGGCCATTTCCGCTCATGTAGTAGATGGAATCGTAGTAGACTCGGCAACGTCTACTAGGTCTTATAGCCCTACTCTCTCTATGTGGGATAATGAGATAGTTACGGAGGTTACAAACGGTACTATCGCTTCCTCAACTCCTTCAGAGCTCCTTCCCGTTACCTATTATGACAATGTTGACGGGACCGGGCACCTTGCTGGCTTTAACACTGATGTTGCCAGCTCCCCTTGGGCATCCGCATTTGTACTTGAAGATACACATTCCACAACTGCTTATTACTCTAAGCAAGGTAGCGGTCCTACTGGTGGTTTTTCCGAGAGGAGAATGAATGCAGGTTGGAATCATGGAGAGTATCCTGAATTTCGCTCACGCCTAGGGTGGAGAAACACGTCGAGCTCGCTGTCTAGTGCACCAATACTTCATCTTAGTACTAGGTATAATTCTTCAGAAGCTACAACAGGTGATTTTAATTTAGAGACTAGTCTTATAAATCCCAATGGTGGGCGCATCGCGAACGATTCGGTCTCAGCATATGCGCATCATTGGGGCTTGCTTGACCACAGAAATCAAGACGATGGTAATAATAGCTGGAAAATAGAAACCGCTTTCGGGTTAGTAAACGCTGCTAGCTACACTGATGGTGCTTCACCAGCTCAGGGAGTGTTAGAGGAAGCGGAGATACTTTATGGATTCAAAGTGATCCCTGGAAAACTTTTTGATAGTTTAATGTCAAATTATCCTAGTTCCGCCTCTATTAACCTGGGTTCCCAACTAAGAGAGGATAACGAGGTATATCTTGGGTCTTATACTTATCAATCTGCAAATATTTCTGATATGATGAATGAAGGCCCACAATCTACCCCCATGACTATTCAGATAGTAGAATCTGGGAGTGTAGTATTCACTCAACCGGCAGGTGACCGGTACTATAGTGTAATATCCCTATTTGACCCAGAGCTAAACGCTAACAGACCCTTTGTTAATACGAGTACTGGCAACGTGAATCTCAGCGAGATTGGCTCGGCCGAGGTAGTACTGGGTAACAGGGACATTATAAATGATAGGTATTGTCCCTTTAATATAGAAAGAGTTGGTACCACTGTTAAGTACTATCTTCGTGATAAACTAATATATACCTCTTTAGCGAGTAGCAGCGAGAATCTAATGCCGGCTGTATTTACCAGTTTTGCAGATGCGGTAAGTATTACCACGAGCCATGCCCAAACTGAATCAGTTTGGGGTCATATGCATGGACAAGTATTTAAAAAGCCTCAAACGGATTTCTTTGTAAAGGTAGGAACTACTGGCTCTTCCAACGGGGCTTTTAACTCCAACTTCTTATACTTGCAAACCTCTGTAAGAGAGGGTTTTAGTATTAAAATTGATGGTGTAGAAGCTACTGTAATGGGGCTCGAAGATAATGGGACGCTTAATGCAGGAGAAGTCTCCGTGTTCCCAAGACAAGGCCTAATTAGATGCTCTTCTGCTGATGCAGGAAAAACTGTAACCGTATCTATACCCTGCGCTTATAGGAGTTAATATGACTTTAGGAGTACACTTAGACACATCGCCCGTAACTTATGTTAACCCGGATAGAAACATATCTAGAAGGGCTAACATAATGGCTAGGCAGACAAAAATACAAAACTACGAACAGCGTGGAAGAGCGGGACTTAATCCAATAAAAGAGATGTTTACTGTTAATTTTAAAAACAGACTCAAAGAAACTATTGATAATTTAACTGCTTTTTTTCAAGTTAGAGAAGGTACTATCGCCTTCTCTTTTACTATACCTTCCTCAGGAGGGGGCGAAGAAACTATTCAAGTAGTATGTGAGAGCTTTACTCAAACTTACTTTACAGAACAGTATGGGTACTCTTGTTCTGCGACTTTTAGAAAAGTAAACGTACCAACATTTAATGGGGTGATACCATGACAGATATCGTAAAAACAGCACAACTACAAGATCCCGGATCTTCAGTAATAGTGCTGTATGAACTAGAGTACGCGGAGGGAGCTTTCGCATACTTCTATGCGGGCAAAGCAGAGTATGATGGTGCTAGCTTAGAAAACGTTAGATTCAGAGAATGGCGCTCAGAATACGTAATTGGAGCAGAAATAGAATACACAGCTATACCTGTGGAGGCGGACGGATTTGAGATGAAGTCAGACGGGGCTATATCTAGACCTACTTTGTCAATCGCTAATGTAGGTACCGCCTTGTCAGATTCTATAGGGGGTTTGAGCGTACTAGACTTAGTAGGCGCTAAGCTTACTAGAAGAACTACTATGGAAAAATACCTAGTAGGAAACGCATCAGATCTAGGACCCGGACTAGCTCCTGTAGAGTACCCTAGAACTGTATACTACATAGATAGGATAAAGTCTAAAAATATTCTCAGAGTAGAATTTGAGTTGGCAGCTCCTTATGATCTCCAAGGTATTAAGCTACCTAGAAGGGTAATAATTGGAGGGGCCTGTCCTTTCAAATATAAAGGGGCCACTGAAGACTTAGCAGAGAGTGATAGATCTGGGGGTTGTGACTGGAACGCGAGATTTTTAAAAGATGATTATGCCTCTAGGCTCTTCTTAAATGAGTTTGATGAATATATAGTTGCTATCGGGTACGGTGGAGGCTTTACTCCTTGGACAGCAACCTCGTCCACTAACGACCTGTACACTACTGTACAGGATCTAGATAGGTATAGTACTGACGGGCTCACAGTAACTACAGTCTCCAGTTTAAACTACTGGCAAGCTCTTACTAGTGGGAGTGTTCCTCCTTCTGATACAGCAAAAGCAGACTGGCGAAGAATTCGTACTTGGGCCCCTTTTTCTGCGGGCACAACCTATTATGGGTATAAAAATAATAAATTTAGTGACTACATTCTGAAAGATGGGGTTCTATGGAGAATCAAACTATTTAGTGTGGACACTAGTGTGCTTACGGAAGTTAAAGAAGGAGCCTATTGGACTCTTGGAGACTCCTGCGGTAAGAAAATAAAGTCTTGTAGCTTACGCTATGGAGCTCAGGAAGTATCCAACTCTTCTATACCCGCGAAACTTATAGCATCAACTCAACACTTAAGATTCGGAGGTTTTCCTGGTGTACAACAAAAACGATAAAGAAATTCTAGAATACTTAGTAAGTTGCTACCCAGAAGAAGGGTGTGGAATTATACTAAATAAGAAGGGTAAACTGAAATTTATACCCTGTAAAAATGAAGCGGAAGACCCTTTTAACTATTTTAAGATTCCTGCGGAAGAATATATAAAAGCTTCAATGCTAGGAGATATCCACGCAATAGTACATAGTCATCCTGATGACGAAGAAGGTCTTAGCGAGAAAGATATAGCAACAAGTAATTTTTTAGGGATAACTTATATTGCCTATTCAGTACCGGGGTTTACAAAGTTCGTCAATGTACCTAATAGAGAAGCTAAACCCCTATTAGGGAGAGACTATAATTTTGGAACAAATGATTGCTGGTCTTTAGTTAGAGACTACTATAAAGCTACTCTGGATACTGTGCTACCTTCGATAAATTTTGAAGATGATTGGTGGCTAAAAGGGTTAAACTATTTTGATGACCTCTATAATTCTTTTGGTTTTATAGAGGTAGAAGAATTAAAAACACACGATGTTATAATTTTTAGTGTACTCTCTAAGGTACCTAATCATTGTGGTGTATACTTAGGTGACGGTATTTTTATGCACCACGCAGAAAATAGATTGTCGTGTAGAGAGTCATTGTATTCCGGATGGAATAAGAACATAACGAGGTATATGAGATGCAAAAAGTTCATTTAATTGGTGACATAGCTAAGTTCGGAGCATACTGGGAAACAGACTGTGCTACTACTGCAGATATTTTTAAGCTAATAGCCTGTCAAACCCCTGGGTTTAGGAAGTACTTAATAGAGGGGAAAGATTCAGATATTGCGTATGAGATACGAAAAGGAAAAGACATACTTATTGATCCTAACGAATTATATCTTTCTACGGTAGAGGACGAAGATATTATTATAACAGAGGTACCAGATGGCGCTAAAGCTGGGCTAAAAATAGTACTGGGCATTATTCTTGTAGTAGCTGGCGTATTTGCCTTGGGTACAGGTTTCGCCTGGGCAGCGCCCTATCTGTTTGCAGCAGGCGCTTCGTTGATTGTAGGGGGCTTGGTCGAGCTACTAGCACCAGGACCAGAAACCGAAGACGCGGACGATCCCTCCTATTTATTCGGAGGACCGGTAAGCAACGTATCACAGGGTTTAGCAATACCTGTTCTTTATGGAGAGCTTATCATATCGGGGGGTACAATATCTGCTTACTATTCTAATAGTCCTGTCAAAATTAGTGGTGGGGATGTAGAGGGAACCAATGCGGCAGGGGGGTCTAATTTTTCCCCAATTAACTACAATGGGGGTGAGGGAAGCGGACCCGGTATAAATACACTGACCTCTTTCACTTTCGGACTAGCCGAGGAACCAATAGATCCTGACTATTACAAATTTACTCTAGATTATTAACAGGTTTATAAGGAATATAAATGACTATTATAGAAAAACAGTACGGCTACATAGTTGATCTACTATCTTGTGGAGAAATTGAAGGCTTAGTAGGAGGCTTGTCCGGAGTATATTTAAACGAAACTTCTTTACTTTCGGGCAATAAATATAATCAATTAAAGGGGTCTTCTGGAAAATGCAGCGTGTCTGGAACTGGCGTAACAGATGCTAATGGCTTATTTTCTGAAGTAAACTTCACCGACGGAGAAAGATATCTTCAGATTATTGGTGCCGGTCCCTCAGATACTATAGCGGCCAACATGAAATCAGGCTCTAGCTATATAACCCTAGCTAGCGCGTCAACCTTAGAGGATAAGCATTTTTTGAACTTTACGGGAACTGAAGCAACTGATGCGTCGGACTGGGTAAAGCATCTTATTAGAATATCGGGCGCGGGTCTAAATGGAGCTGAATATTCTGGTATACTTGTAAGCCGTGTGGAGTCTCTTGGTACACAAGCTGTCATCTACCCGCCCATTTCTGCAGATATAAGTATAGGAGCAGCTGTTAAAATAGACGAAGTTATAAAACTAGACAGCTCGGTTCCTACTACCCCTAATACGTGCACTCTAGTGGGCTCTGCTACTACCGCAATTGTACAGAGTCCCTGTAGATTATCAGCTGCTGTACAGTACGCGTCCTCTACGACACCTAGTCTAGCATATGATAATACCTATGGATTTGTTAAGAATGGAAGTAGATACCAACTTCCTCTAAACGCTTTTAGCGGTAGAGGTAGGGGTGCGCCTTCTGCTTCTATTATTGTTGGAAATGGTACCGAGCTTTTACGCCATTCGTCTGCCGGCGGCAGCCAGGGTGATTCAGTTATACAAGGAGGCACCCTTAACTTCTCTCAATACTCCCTAGAGGAAATAGATGCCGTAGTAGTAGCTATTGAGTTCCCGGGAGGTCTCAGGCATAATGGTAGGGAAGGAGAGTCCAGAAATGTTTACGTGGAATTTCAGATAGTACTAGAGTATACTGCGGATACCGGAGGAGCTCCCGTTACAAAACAAGCTCTTATTTATGGAAAAGACTATGGCGGCGCTGAGTTTGACTCTGGAGTCCCTTCTTGGGCCTCTCCGTCTGGAAACCAAAGTACTTTAATTAATTTTGCTGCCAATTCCTATGGTTACAGTGGTGGAAGAAACAGTTCCGGTGTTGTTACTAGGAAAGGTGCCAATAGTCCTTTTATAAAAGAGTTTGTAATAAACTTAGATAAGTATAAGCCTTTTACCAATTGGAGTATAATAGTAAAAAGACTTAGCCCTGAAGCTTTGGGGGAATATTGTCCTACTGATAATACTTTTATTGCTTCAGCTAAAATCAAAAATGTGCAGGCGCTAATCTACGATAAATTTTCCTACCCTTTGACCGCTTATGGTGCAGTAACTTTTTCAGCAGAAGATTTTCAAACTCCTCCTAAGCGAGCATACCATTTAAGAGGCAAGAAAATTGCTGTACCCTCTAACTATTTCCCACGAGATGAAGTAGCTAGTGTTACTGCACAATATACCCGGGTAAAAGGAACAGGCTTAGATGCTGCTACCTATCAAACATGGGATGGCTCTTTCAGAGGAGACGATACATTAAGTAGGGATGATATAAACTTTCGTAAAGTATACTGTAATAACCCAGCATGGGTATATTACGATATTTTAACTAATAAAGACTATGGATTAGGAGATTTTATTAGCCCTAATGAGATAGATAAATATGCTCTATATCAAATAGCTAGATATTGCGATGAGGTAGTAGACAATGGGAAAGGAGGCCAGGAGCCTAGATTTTCTTGTAATGTCTACCTGCAAAAACAGACTGAAGCCTATAAGGTATTGAAGGATTTAGCTAGTGTTTTTAGAGGGATGACTTTTTGGATAGACGGACAAATTACTCCTGTACAGGACAGACCTAAAGAGCCTGTTTATACCTTTTCCTCCGCAAACGTAGAAGGAGGTGTATTTAATTATACCTACACAGGCAGTAAATCTAGAGTCAACCAAATCAACGTTAGTTGGAACAATCCTGAAGAGTTTTATAAAAGAACTATCTTAACTGTTGAGGAAATCGGAGAAATTGCTAAAAGTGGAAAAATAGTCGCAAAAAACATTGTTGCCTTTGGGGCTACCTCAGAGTCCCAGGCTAGGAGAGTAGCTAAATGGCAAATGGCCACGCTGTTAAATGAGACAGAAATCGTTAGCTTTACTACTTCTATAAATGGGGCTTTCCTGCTGCCTGGGGACGTTATCAATATACAGGATAAAGATGATATAGGAATCGAAGTAAGCGGCAGAACAGCGCCTAACTCTACTACTAATGTTATTAACTTGGATAGAAGTATAACCTACCCAGGAGGTGTTCCGGGGGACTGTCTTTTATACTTAGTTTATCCAGAACCCGGCATCTTTTTAGCACAAGAATCTGTTACGTTAAATGGACAGACATATACTAGAGGTGCCCTACTGTTGGAAGATAACGGGGGCAACCCTATTTCAAGTCTTGAAGATTCTATCAACTTATTAGATGGAGCAGGTAATGAAGTTATAACAACTTACTCTAAGAATACTAGGGTTGAAGTAAAAGATATAAATGGGGGTTTAAGTGCCTCCAACCAAGTTACAGTAATTGGTGCTTTTAGTAGCGTACCTAATATAGATGTTATCTGGGCTGTGGGACGAAAACAAGATACTACAACTCAAGAAATTAAAGAGTATAGAATTTTAGGGGTTCAAGAGGACGATAATGAGTACTCTATATCCGCGTCTAACTATTATCCGCAAAAATTTGACGAAATAGATGTGGACCCACCTGTCTATACTACGGACTATATCCCTGTTTCTGGAAGATTAGATGATGTTCCTTCTCCCACAAATATCTCTATGGAAATGTCTCCAGAAGCTAGAACTTCTTCTAGTGGTAATGCAACAGGGCAGAAAGTAACAATTTCTTGGACTAGCCCTATTGAGTCTTTCACGGATTCTACAGGGGTAACTACAGATATACCATACAGATTTTTATCCTCTTATGAGATTCAGCATGATTTTAAAGAAGCAGCTGGGCTTAGTAACTTTAAAACAGAAACTGTTTCAGGGGTCTCTAACTCTATGTCTATTTCTGGAGTTTCCGAAGGTTTATATACTGTTAGGGCCAGAACGGTTAATGACTTAGGTGTAAAGTCACCTTGGACTACTGTTAGAAGATTCGTATCTTTAAGTGCTGCAGGTAATAGAAGAATTAACTCTATTGCAGTAGGAGGAGTTTTATCTGGCGATAGCTTTTCTACTAGTAGTACAGACCCAGGCGATTCTATAGTCAGACTAGCTGGTAATGCTTATTCTTATTCTGCCCCTTCAGGGGAAGAATTTTCTTTTCTAAGCACTGCGGGTGTTGAGGCTACTCAGGAGGATTTTGGCGCACTGGCTTTAGATGCAGAAGCTTACCTATACTTTGACGCTTCGGGAGCCGAGGAGAGCCCTCCGCACCCCTGGAAAGCTGTTCAAATTTATACCGATGAAATCGTTAGGGGCACTAACAATATATTATTAAACAGACCTTATATAGTTCCTTTAGGATATGTAAATAATGGATTAGTTAGTACTTCTGGTACTGTGTCTACTACGGAGTCTAGCTTTAGCCTTATAGGAGTTGGCACAGTTTTTACCACCGAATTTGCCGTGGGGGACTTAATAAAAGTATCCCCTGAAGCCGCTGCCGGTACTGAAAATCTAGCCGCAGAGTATAGGACGATAACTTTTATAGAGAGTGATACTAAACTTGAAGTTAATACTGCTTTTCTAAGAACCCAGCCTGGAATTTTTGCTTTCTCCCAAGAGTTTAAGCCTAGCATAGAAAGAGACGCTATCCTTGGTAAAGTCAATGCTTCTTCTACTAGTCCTAGTACTTATACTCTACAGTTATTTATAAATGGCAAAGGGCCTATTGGGGACAACGGACAGAACGTAGGTATTATTGCTACGGACTACTCTATTGTATATAATGGAGAGGGATTATCTCCGGAGTTTACGGCAAGTACCGCTGATTCTACTTCTATCGGAATAGAAACTAGATCTAGTACTATACTAGCCCCAGAATATAATTATAAGCTAAATGGGGTTGACGTTACCTTTCCTGCTTTTACAACTAACCCTTTCTACCTCTATACAGTACCCGCTACTTGGACTCAGGGAGGAGATGTTATTGAGGTTAATGTTAGAAATATAGGAGAGGTCTCTATCATTCTGAAGGATGCTCTATCTATAGCTAGAGTTAAACAAGGTTCTGGAAACTTAGGGGGAGTTATTACTAACCCTAGCCAAACTATTAGTACTGACTATGGTGGCAGGGTTTTTGAAACCAATTTCCCTAATGCTTCAGGCGAGTGGGAACTATTCTTTAGCGGAGAAGATATTACAGACCAAGCAACTTACTCAGTGGTTGGGGGTACTTCAGCCGCCGGTCTTAGTACTAAAACCCAAAATGGTTTAACTATTAAAGTGGATGAAGCTAATGGAGAGTATGACTTATTTCAATTAGACAAACCTACGTTAATCTCTATCTCAGCCACAGTAGGAGGTGCCTCTAGTGTTTACTCGGTAACTCCTAATAAAACTGCAATGATAGAAGGGGAAACCGTTGCCTTCGCAGTGAGTGGTCCAGCTAGTTCAACGGTATACTTAGAGTGGGCTCACGTCACTACTCAAGATGCTGATTTCACTCCTACTACTCCTACTGGTACTTCTAGGGAAACGATTAATCTAAGCGCTGGAGGAACGGGCACTAGTGCAACGTACACTTCTGTTATAGACTTTGATAACTCGAATCAAACTTTCTTTGTGAGACTTTATGACGCAGCTACTAATGGTAATATAATATCTTCCTCCGAAGTAGTAACAGTAACTGGGCAATCGTATAATTTTAGTATTAGCAGTTCCAGCCCTACAGAAGGCGATACTCTTACTATACACTTAGAAACTAATAATACTAATGTTACTACCATGTACTTATCTTTTGACTCTCCTGTGGGAGTTACTACTGCTGACTTTACGAATCCTAGTGTAGGCGCCGTAGCACCAATTTCTGCTAGACAACCCGTTACACTAGTGGCAGGCTCAGCAGACTACACCATTGATATAGCTGTTGATGCAACGGATTCTGGAGAAAGTTTTGTTCCGGCAGTGTATTCTGCCCTAACCGGGGGTTCTCCTATCCATGGTTTTGGTACTGTGTCTATTACAGATACTGGCGCGCCCACAGGAACTGCTCAACTAAATAGCACTAGTCCTTTACTCTGGATTACCGTGCCCGTTGACGGGAGCGTGGAAGCTGCAGGAGGTTCTTTACAGTTCTTGAGAAGTGGTGATATAAATGGAACAGAAGCATTTGTTTACTGCAGTTTTGGTTCAGCCGGTATTGATAGTGATGATTGGTGCCCTGTAGCTAGTAGAAGTTCGACAGTAGGAGACGGATATGAAATTCGTTGGGAGCAAGTGGGTACTCTTTTCCCCGTAGCTTCAGCAAACTGGGCTGAATCGACTTATGCAAGCTTAGACTCAACTAAGAGTGTTAATGCTCCTACTGTATTTGGTAGCTACTACGAACCAGAAATGGAATCCATAGATATAAATATTAAAATTAGAAAAGTAGGCGCAGGCTCACCTGACGTAGATCAAACAATAACTCTCAGATCCACAGTAACATCGTAAAAAGGATACTTAAATGACAACAGTAAATCAAGATGTAGAAACAACAGATAGAATAGACATACTAGTAACGGCTAGTTCCGGAACCACTGTAGAGCCAGGAGCCGTAACTAACTGTGTTATTAACCCACAGTCTAGGGAGAACAGCCCTTTTACGTACTCTATTTCTGGTTTTTCAGGGAGTTCGTATACAGCAGACTTCACAGATGAAGTAGCCGGAGCCCTACAAGTCACGGGCTCTGTAGCGGCTACAGGAGCCTGGACTTCAGATAAAGAACAGTTCACTCTTAGGGGAAACTACGGGACCAAATCCTTAGATTTAAAATATACGGCAGTTAAATCCAAAGATGGTCAAATAGGAGGAGACGGGTCAGATGGCCTTACAGGAGCGGGGGTAAATATTGTTTTTACACGTTCTGCTACAGATCCTGGGTCTCCAACCCCTACTCCGGGTGTTCCGACGAGCCAAGGCTGGTTTGACTCTCCGCCTGATGCCCTTGATAATAGTAAATTTTTATGGGCAAGTCAAGGGATTATTATTCCCCCCTCAACCGATTATACGTGGGGAGCTACCTATAAGGTAGATGGCTCTGTTTTTGCCGAAGTAACTGTCTATAGAAAAAACAATAATACACCCCCCAGTGCAGCACTGACCTGGGATTTCACTACTAACACTCTAAGCGCGGGTAACTGGAGTACTAGCCTTCCTACTGTTGACACTGCTAATGATATTATTTATGCCTCCGTAGGGTTATTCAGTGGGCATCCTACGGATACTGCAACGGCGCTTGATGGTTCTTGGAGTGCTGTTGTTAAATATGCTGAAAGAGTTGATGGAGAGGATGGAGGTTCAGTAAACCTAGTGTTTTACAGAGGGCCAAGTAACCCCGGTGCACCTATCAGTACTACAGCCATTCCAGACGATACTGGTTTATCCCCCGTTGGAGTTCTATGGGCCGATGATCCTCCCGCCACTGGAGGACTTTTATGGGTAAGTAGGGGTAATTTAACTCCGCCTAGTGCCGATTGGACCTGGGGAGTACCCTATCAAGCAGACGGAGAGGTCTTTGCGGAAGTAACAATCTACCGAAAAGGTAGTAATACGTTAAATGTAAACGACGGCACGTGGGATTTTACTACTAACTCATTGACCCTAGCTGACTGGTCCACTGCGTTACCTTCTGTTAGTGGGAATGGTGATATTATTTATGCCTCTGTAGGTTTATTTGCCGGTAGACCCACAGATACTGCAGTAAGTCCAGAGTCGCCTGGATGGACTATTCCTGTTAAATATGCTGAAAGAGTTGATGGAGAGGAAGGTTTAAAGAGTCTTACTGGTCTAGTATACTTAACTACCCCAAGTGCTGTCCTTCCCGGCACGCCTACAGCTACTAATTATGTTTTTAGCACTGTATCTTTTTCAACCTTAACGGCTAATTGGAGCTTAGAGAGACCCACTATAACCGCAAGTAATGCTAATAACTATTGGGAGTCTACATTCAATGCCAAGGAAAATACCTCCGCTAGTGATGTAAGCTCAAGCAGCACCAGTCCACCTAACTTAACCTTTTCTATTCCGGTTAGAGTGCAAGACGGCTTTGGAGACTCTGTTACCCAGAGTGTAGTAGATATTAACTCTGCCGCTACCAAATGGGTGGGCGTAGACCTTATCACTTTTTCACAAGACTCCACGAATGCTCCTCACCCAAGATCTAGTACCGAGTACAAATATACTTATAACGCAACTACGGGAAATTTAGAATACGCAGTGGGCGCTTCCAATACAGATAAAGGCTGGACTACTACGATACATACTCTTCTAGCCGGTAGTACGGAGGTGGCGAGGATAAAAATCAGGCACATAGCAGAACCCTTTGAGTTTTCAGGAATCCAACAAACCGAGAAAGTAAAAAGTGTATATTACGAGTTTGAAGTAATAGGCTCTCCAGGAGCAACTTACTCTACAGAAAGCAACTATACAATAATTTTGGCTGCCAACAGCTTTACACAGTCTTGGGTAGGGGGAGGAAGTCCTGTTGCAAATGGATATGATCAAATTCAAAGCTATGATACCGTTGCATTGGCAGGATACCTTGTATCTATAACACACACACCATCAAATGCACTTAAAACTATATTTGTATCCTTTTCGGGTATTGCAGATAGTCTCATAGTAGTAGAAGGGGAGTTAGGAGGAAAATAATGAAAATATTAAATTCAAATAGCGGCTGTTACCTAACCGAAGTAAAAGAAACTTTTTCAGATGCGGAAACTTTAAACAGTATTTTTAAAGATTATTTATTCCGCAGGAATTTAAACTCTTGCTTGTCTATGTGTAGTATATCAGAACAAACTTTAAATGATGCTAGAATAGTACTTAGTCCTCCCCCTAGAATTAGCTCTGGGGTGTTCTTCTTGTGTAATTCTTCTGACGAAAAAGTAGGGGCAATTAATTTTACGTTTAGCGATCATGGAAGTACTAATACTACCTACTTAACTAAAGTGAAAGCGGTAATTAAAGGGTCTGAAAGAGGGAGGGGGTACTTTACAGAGATGTTTTTTCTTATCTCTTGGTTTGCAAATCAGTTCCTACAGTGCGATAAGGCTCAAGTAGGGGTAGTAGACACTGCACCTCAAGTAGCAAAAAAATTAGACGAAAGATCTATAACTAATTACGAAACTACCGATACTTCTAGTAATAGTACCGCTCCCTATGACTCCGTAGTACAAAAAAGCATAAACTTTACTGATTATGCCGCCTCTTTTTCCTCAACAGACTGGGCTCCTTTCTCTTTAAAGATAGGAGAAACAACTGTATCAATTCCTACTAAAGGGATTGCGGGATTTTGAGTACTGGTTTTAAAAACAAAAAGAAGGTAGACAAAAAATAATTCTTGACATTGATCTACTAGGTTGTTATAATTTTCATATTCTTAAAGTTTCGTTCTAGAAACAAGTCATATCCGGAAACAAATTTTTATGTCATACACAGCACGAGATCTATCTAATTTAGTTCGCGGAGATGATTGGACTATTAAACTAGTGGTTAATTCCTCAGGGTCCGCTCTGAATATTACCGGCTACACATACTGGTTTACTCTGAAAAGTAACGTTGACGATGCAGACCCCGGCGATCTGCAAGTCTCTGTTGTCCCAGACGTCACGGGCAGCCCTACAGAAGCTTCGCAGGGCATAATTTATATTAAAGCTGGTAAAGCCCTGACAAATGCCTTAACTCCAGGAACTTTTAACTATGATGTTCAACAAGTTGATGGAGCAGGAAATGTACAAACTCTTTTAATTGGAAAAGTGAAAGTAGTGAAAGATATCACTCGTAGTGTTGCGTAATGACAGGTATAGCTTTTTATTATGAAGATTCGGATACGGACGTTTGGTCTGGCAAGAAGAATGACGCTTGGAACTACTCTCTAGTAGCTTCCGGCGGCTTCACGGATGTTATAATTATTAATTTATCTGAGTCTACCCCTGAAGGTATTAATAGAGCTTTTTCCAGCACTGTAGTAACGAGCCTTACGGCAGCTACGGACTTGATGACTGGCTCAATTGC
>Ga0307488_10000553_pt1 | contig 30998 bp, 42 predicted proteins | sample SB02metaG_FD_202248 | JGI IMG/M metagenome (GOLD analysis project Ga0307488, IMG submission 202248) | Sea-ice brine microbial communities from Beaufort Sea near Barrow, Alaska, United States - SB 0.2 | ecosystem: Environmental > Aquatic > Marine > Coastal | place: USA: Alaska | collected...
AAGGTGACGTTAATACGTTTACAAACAGAATGGAACCAAACGTTGTAACCGATGAGGATCACAACAGCGATGCTAATTGTGCCAAAGTACTCGCAACACAACAAGGATTTAATCACACTGAAGTTGTAATAACTCCTCAAAAATATATCGAAATGTGGGATGACAGCATATACTACATGGAACAACCGGTATACAATCCTAGCATGTCTATGTACTGTTATACTAATAGATTCTTATCACAAGACAACATTGTAGTAACACTAGCCGGAGACATGGGAGATGAGATACTAGGCGGGTATACTAGATATTGGAAACTATTAAGAAATAAAGATTATCTAAACAAGCAACTAGGAAAAACACAAATAGAAAGTTGGGACGATGTACTAAAATTGTGGCTACAAAGAATAAAGCGTCCGTTGGACCTATCAAACAAACCTGTTAATGATTCAACATTATTAGAAGAATTTAAAAAATGTTACCCCGGAGACTTGTGGAATCCAGAAGATCCTGTTGGTTCTTTTATGGCGTTAGATTGTGTTGCACAGGTTCCAGAAGAGATGTTTAGTAGAAACGACAAGTACGGAATGGCACATGGCATGGAAGGACGTTTCCCATTTGCAACTAAAATGTTTATGAAATATTGTATGAGTATGCATACTGAATTAAAAATAGGTCTCAACAAGAGTGATACTAAACTTTTTATAAAACAAACTTACAGAGAAATACTGCCTAATCAAATTATTAACAAGAAAAAAACTGGATGGACTGTTCCTGTTAGTAATTGGCTAGCCTCAAATACTAACATTGATCTTACAGCATTTTATAAAAAAAGAACAGGTAGTAATGCCATGTCAGGCAAGACCGTAGTACCGGCTTGGATCGTTAGTGATTGGATTAAAAACTACCATATGACTAGGTAGATTAAATATACACATTATGAAGATTAAAGTTATAACATCATACAAACCGGGTACATGGAACGAGTATGCCAAGAGAGCAGTTGACAGTGTATTACAACATTGGCCTGCAGACACTGATGTTGCAGTTTACCACGAAGGACAGACTCAGGATATTTTTGAACATCCTAGGGTTCAATGGTTAGATGCACACGAAGTACAACCGGAGTTATTAAATTTTAAAAACAAATATAAAGATGACCCTGTTGCCAACGGAGAAATACAAGAAATACCAAACGGCATTCGTAGGCCAGGACCTATGCCAACGAAAGGTTCATTCCAATGGAACGCTGTAAGGTTTGCAAACAAAGTATTCTGTGTAACTCATGCTGTAAAATCATCTCCAGGGTATGATTATATTATTTGGTTGGACGCCGACACATATTCCTTCAGGGCCATGCCAAAAGAATTTCTAGAAAACTTATTACCAGCAGATACAATGTTGACATACCTGGGCCGTACAAATCCAGACCTAAAAGATCAGGGGAAGGATCCGGAGTGTGGTTTTGTTGGTTACAACTTAAATCATCCAGAGATACAGAATTACAACAACGACTGGGAAAAAATGTATACCAGCGATGACGTTTTTAAACTAACGCTAGGGTGGACTGACTGTTCGACCTTATGGCACCTATCAAAGCTATACCGGAAAGAGAAAAATGTTAAAGTTAACGACATTGGACGTTGGAAGGGAGTTAAAGGACATCATGTATTCATCAACAGCGAACTGGGCCTATACATGGACCACTTCAAAGGTAACAGAAAAGAAGCAGGCACTAGTGCTAAGAAAGATTTCAAACCACAAACACTCGAAGCTACAAAAGATATAACAGAACTAGATTACTGGAAGACAATACAGTGAAGATAAGTTGCTTTACAGATTATGGCCCATTAAATTCTAAAACTGTATTTGACGCTTTCTTAAAAAGTATGAGACAGGCCGGAGACACTGTGTTTGTCAACAAGGACGATGGACAATGTGATGTAGCTGTTATATGGTCAGTGCTGTGGCAAGGCAGGATGGCCAAATATCGTAGTATATGGGAAACATATCGGAATAAGAACAAACCTGTCATTGTAGTAGAAGTAGGTGGTATAAAAAGAAATGAGACCTGGAAGATAGGGATCAACGGAGTAAACAGAGAGGCCGATTTTGCTAACGATATGGTAGACGGCGAACGTTGGAAAAAATTTAATGTTGAACTCGAACCTTGGAAGCAGACAGGTAACAACATAATCATATGTGGACAGCATACCAACAGTCACCAGTGGAGGAATAATCCACCAATGTCAAAATGGTTTGATCAAAAGATAACAGAGCTCAGGAAGTACACAGACAAGCCTATTATCATCAGACCACATCCTAGGAATCATGTGGCAATAGACACAACAAAATACAAGGACGTAAAGATGGTAGGTCCTAGAAGAGATAAGAACACATACGACGACACGGATCTGGCAGACCGATTAAAGTCAGCCTGGGCTGTGGTTAGTCATTCGAGCAATCCTGCCATGACAGCAGTGTTCTCAGGAATTCCTGTATATGTTTCCGAGGCCAGTTTAACTTATGAAGTTGGTAATAAAACATTTGAAAATATCAATAATCCCGAAATGCCCGATAGACAACACTGGGCAAACAAGTTAGCATACACGGAATGGTGGACTGATGAGATAGAACAAGGTCTGCCATGGAAAAGAATTAAAAAACGACTAGCGGACAATTACTTGACATGATAAAGATAGAACCTATAGAATGGAAACCTTACGAGGGAGAGACAGTCAACACTAATCTTATAATACGTAACGGAAAAAAAATACAGGAGACTGCATTTTATGAAGACAAGGTAAAAGTAGTTCCACGTGGTAATGCATATATCATAGGTAACGGACCATCACGTATAGGTTTTGATCTAAATCAACTAAAAGCATCAGGACAGACATATGGCTGTAATGCATTGTACAGAGACTTTATGCCAGACTTTATATTTTCTGTTGATACTAAAATAACACAGAAGATGGTGGAGGATGAAGTTGGGTTGAAGACATACCACTATGCACCATCACTAGAAGTTAACAGGAAACAGTCTAAGGGTATGTTACATCTCATACCAAACAACCCTTACTGGATCTCAGGTAATGCGGCATTTTGGACAGCAGGGGTACACGGACACAAGAACATCTATCTATTAGGATTTGATTTTAGGGAGTTTGGCAAAGGCGAACTGAACAACATCTATCAAGATACAGATAACTATGGTCCACGTAACGATGATAAAATATTCGAAGGGTGGCTAAAACAGTTCAGAGACATGCTTAAGATGAGACCGTATGTAAACTACATCATGGTGCATGACAATCCACCAGAGTACATGCATAATGTACAGACAGGTACCGACATGGGTAATAGTTCTATAATAAGTTACAAGAAATTTGAAGAGACTGTATTAACCAGTTCTTGAAAGATTCAATCCTGCTAGTCTAAATTTGTTCCTGAAGGCAAAGAAGTTAGCGTTGTGATTAGAGTAAGGGTCTTCTATAATAGTCATTTGGTATAGGTGCACCATCTCATGTGCCAGTGTCTCAATGAAGTCTCTCCATGTAGGATATTTTGAATGTAGTTCTATAGCAAAGTCGATCTCACATTTACCATAAGGTATCACACTTTGGTCATATGTACCTTTTCTACACTTCCTATTATCCCAATTGGCCCAACATCTACCCCAGTCGTTAGTCATTCTCAAGATGTAAAGAGGAACATTTGGTAATTTATTGTTGAACAATCCTGTGTTCAGATGTTTGAACCAGTGGTATGCCTGTTGCTCTGTGGGTTTGAAGCCAACAATGTTCTTGCGTCTGATCAGAGTATTCTCCAATCTGATCTTCAATGCTTTCCGTTGACTGTATGTTTTTTTCTTTATTTTTTTCATGGTTGACAAATTTACCAATTATGCTACACTATAATAATAATTATCTTAAAATACATGGACAATATGCACACAGATTTACCAAAAACAATTAACGAAGCACTTAAAATACTAGCATATAATGATTATTTCTGGTTAAGTACCCCGGATACCCAAAAAACCCTTATTAGCCCCCATCCAAAAGATAAAGAAACTGTAACATCACTAGCAGAATCACAATATGTGTGGACAGAAAAACAGGCAAAATTAGCACTGGTAATCTTAAAAAGATACCTAACCAAGTTCCAAGCACACGGCATGAACATTAAAACACTGTTGGATAAACCTGTATACGAAGACGAATTTAGAGTAATCAGCTTTGACAAGAGCATAGAGAAATTTATTGATGACGATGAGCAGGAAAAGATCGAAGTAAAATTTCCTTATAACAAAAAAATTATATCACTTATCAGATTATTAAAAGACAAAAGAGGATTGCCAGGCGGGTATGCACTGTATGACGGTGAAGCAAAGAAATGGACTTTCCTACAGTCAGATGTCACAACGTACTACCTAACACTGATTGCAGTACGTTACGATTTTAAATTTATAGATGTATCGTTACTAGATGATTATGAAAAAGTCAAACAAGAAATATCAGGATACAAGAGTCCCACAGCAAGACTTGTCGCCGGGAATGTTGTTTTAGATAATGCTACAAATTCTTTGCAGGAGTACTGGGAAGAAAACTTGAAACATAAGTCAGCAATAGAGCAAGTTGATTCATTAAAAAATTTTAGTATAAAGACAAACGGCATTAGTGTATCGGCTGAGACAACAGTAGGTTACAAAATAGCACACAACAACTATCACAAGTTGTGGATAGATTCTGAGGGATTCACTAAAAGTGAAGTTGTAAAAGGATTAATAGAATTGAATTGTTTTCCAATCATGATGCCAGTGAGTGGAGAAATGAATACAAAAGAAGAGGTACATGAATTCTGGGAGTGGATGAACGCATTCAAGGCTAACGGTATAGACATACTAACCGAGTGCTCGTGGGGTTTTGATGTTAAAGAACCTGTGTACATGAAAGATTTAGAAAGTCGAAATTTAAGCCAGAGACAGATGATGATCAACAACAATACATCCAGAGATTTCTTTGAAAACCTATTTGAACTACACCAAATGAGCAAACAGTTCAAGTTCATAAACAAAAAAACTAAAGTTATATTTGTGAGAAACAGGATCCCGAGAGCGTTAATTAGGAGTAACATAAAACCAAAATCATCATTAGTATCACTTGGTGGTGGTTACTTTGCATCAGGAACAGATAATCTAAAAAGACTTCTTGAGAATCTTCCAAAAAAGTTGTATTATAGTAATCATCAGCCGAGTAATTGGGATTGGCATGATCATATAATAGTGAAACTTTAATTATGAGCAGTTGTAAATTAGTAATCAAAGACGAAGTGAACGTCAAATTTGAGAATCTTTCCCTGGAATGGAGGAAGAGGCTATCCAATAAATTCAAATATGAAATACCGTATGCTAGACATCTTCCAGCGGTCAAGTTGGGCCGATGGGATGGTAAAATATCATTCTTTGGTCTAGGTGGTACGACATATCTAAATCTTGTTGATCAAATACTTCCCATACTAGAAGATGGCGGTGTGTATGTAGAGATGGAAGATCGCAGAGAGCAACACAACTTTGAATTCAAAGTAGTAGATAAAAATTACCTTTCACACATCACATGGCCTGTCAATCATCCGATGGCGGGACAGCCAATAGAATTAAGAGACTACCAAGTAGAGACAATAAACAAATTTATAGAAAATCCACAGTGCATACAAGAGATTGCCACAGGAGCAGGTAAAACAATCATTACTGCGGCACTGTGCCAATTGGTCGAGCCTTATGGACGTACACTGACTATTGTACCAAACAAAAGTCTAGTAACACAAACAGAGGAGGACTTTGTTGCCTGTAATTTAGATGTGGGTGTGTACTACGGAGACAGGAAAGAGTTGGGCAGGTTTAACACTATTGCAACTTGGCAATCATTAAATGTATTAGAAAAGAAAAGCAAGGACGAACACTCAGAAGCATTTGCAGAAGCTATTCAAGGAATCAACACAGTGATAATTGACGAAGTACACATGGCCAAGGCAGATGTGCTTAAAAGATTGTTAACTGGTCCTTTTGCACACTGTGGCATACGTTGGGGGCTGACAGGTACAGTACCCAAAGCAGACTACGAGTTCATGGGGTTGAAATGTAGCATAGGAGATGTTACACACAGAATTCAAGCAAGTGAATTGCAAGACAAAGGTGTACTTGCAAACTGTCACGTAAATGTTTTACAGACACAGGATCATCCAATGTTCAAAACATATGCAGAAGAACTTAAATGGCTTACAACAGACAAGGTCAGAATGAAGTGGGTAGCAAACACTATAAAAGATATTTCAACATCAGGTAACACACTGATACTTGTCGATAGGATATCGGCAGGACAAATACTACAGGAACAACTTGAGGATTCGGTTTTCGTATCTGGATCAACTAAAAACATAGACAGGAAGGAACAATATGATGAAGTATCTACTGCAACAAATAAAATTATTATCGCCACATATGGAGTTGCCAGTGTTGGTATTAACATTCCTCGTATTTTTAATCTTGTTCTCATAGAGCCGGGCAAGTCGTTTGTTCGTGTGATACAGAGCATAGGAAGAGGAATAAGAAAGGCTGAGGACAAAGAGAACGTGCAAATATGGGATATTACCAGTAGTTGCAAGTTTGCAAAAAGACACTTGGGGGCAAGGAAAAAGTTTTACAAAGAGGCCAATTACCCGTATAATATAGAGAAAGTAAATTATGAAAATCCTTACACTTGATGATCGAGCATACAGCATAGAGAAGATACCCGAGTGGGTTGATGAAAAATTGAGGTTCGCAGTACTAGATAATTCCGATCCCAACAATCCAGACTTCTTCTATATACCTTTAATATTTCTAGAGAGTTTCAATGCACCAGCGGCAGTACTACAAATTGGCGAACACAAGATCAAGATGCCTTTGGATTGGAAGATGTTGATAGGTGAACAAGGACAACCAGAGATGCATGTGTTACCTATAACCAGTTTAAACGATCGAGGATTTGATGCATTTACATTTAATCCACTATCAAGTGTCAAACCAGATTTTTATCCCATTGATGTTGTAGACATCTACACCGAAGTTAAATGGTATTTTCCAAAGATCAAGTCAGGACAGATGTTAGCAGTTCCGTTAACTAATGGACCTAAACCCATCTGTGCATATTTTGTAAAAGAAATTTCAAGACAATGCGAACAGGTTGATTATGGCGACGTCTGGTAGAAAATCTATAAAAATAGAAGCACCTATTATGCTTATAGAAGGCACACCAATCTGGATGGATAAAAACTGGCCTTTGGACTTCTTTGAATGGTTAAACAAAACTAAATTAAAAGTTTCAGGTATGAAACACATGAATAATAAATTACAATTAACATTTGTAACTCCTAAAGAATGTACAATGTTTGGATTAAAATATGCCAGCAGAAAAAAGTAAAAGGAAATTTTTTGAATTAAGGAACGGTCTTAAAGCTGTAGACTTTAGAAACAAAGACTACTACGACAGGATCGACGATCATGAGAAGTCGTTGTATTCTCCATATATGCTGATGAGATACGTGTCAAGTGTGTCTTCGAAAGATCCTTTCTATGTGGAACACTACGTTGAAATGGTTAATGAGTGTGTAAACAAACACTGTTTCACCTTAGGTAAACACAAGAAACTCCTGTGGGTGTTGACTGCTATGTGTGGTGCAGAGACACAACAGTTCCATCCATGGATCAAACCAATGAAACGTGTAGCAAATAAATCTTTAAAGAAGTTGATGCAAATTTATCCTAACTGGAAAGAAACTGATTTAGAAGTATTAGACAAGATTATTACTGACAAAGAACTAGAGGAACTGATAGAGGCACATGGCATTGAATCTAAATAAATGTACATATTGCGGCAAGACATTCGCAAAAGAGAGAACACTACAAGTTCATCTTTGCGAACCAAAAAGAAGATATCTACAGAAAGATGAGAAGTGGGTAGTAAACGCTTTCATGGTATTCCAGAGATTCTATCAGATACACCAACACACTAGTAAGGCCAGGACATACGAAGATTTTGTTGACAGTGCTTACTACAATGCATTTGTTAAGTTTGGCAGATACATTATGCACATCAACCCACTGTATCCAGACAAATACATAGACTATGTTTTACACTCAAAGATCAAACTCGATCACTGGGCAAGAGATGACCTTTACGAAGCATACCTAATCGATGCTCTGAAAGGGGAGCCAGTTGAAGCCGCTTTACAGAGAAGTATTGCAACAATGATGGACTGGGCAACAGAACAGAATGCACAATGGTCTGACTACTTTAGACTTGTCAACACAAACAGGGCAGTGCAACATATACAGCAAGGAAAAATAAGTCCATGGCTATTGCTAGGTTGCAACGCAGGAAAAAAAATGTTAAAATCGTTTAGCGACGAACAATTACAAATGACACAAAGATTTATAAATCCAGAGTATTGGGCAAACAAGTTTAGAAGCTTTCCGGCCGACCAGATGCTTGTGCAGGACACAGCCAAGGAGGCCAAAATTGTCTAGAATAGATGTAGACGAATCAGACGAATTAGATTTTGTTGATGGTGACAGTTGTGTTATTATAAGCAAAGGCGGAGAGATAAGAAAAATTTTAGTACCAAAGATGAACACAGCAATGATAAACAGTGCTGGTTACAGAGCACTACTGGATGTGATAGATTTGTTGCAACCTGGTTCAAGGGAAGAGTTTATCAAACATAATGAGAAAGACAAAGGAAGTATACACTAATGCCTGATGTAGACATAGATTTTTTTGACAGGGACGGAACATTAAAATTGTTCAAGCACACACCTGCATCCATGATCAGAGAAGACAAGACTGAGAAACACAAGACAGGAGTCTATTTTCATGCTATACCAGAACACCCAGTTACCGGACATGCCTCTCTAGATTACAAAAAAGCTGAAGACAGGGGTTACTTCAAGATCGATTGCCTTAATGTAAATCTATACAAAGAAGTCAAATCAGAACAAGAACTAGTTGAACTAATGATACAGGAACCGGATTGGGATATATTGAAAGATCCAAAAGTAGTGGAAAACCTTTTTCACCTAAATGGCCATTATAACATAGTGTCCAAACTAGATCCAAGGACTATCGAACAACTTGCGGCTGTACTTGCAATTATACGTCCTGCAAAAAGACAGCTGATGTACAAAGAGTGGAGTGAGATAGTAAAGGAAGTATGGGTTAAACCTACAGACGGATCTTATTTCTTCAAGAAGTCACATGCTGTTGCTTATGCCCAAGCTATTGTTGTGCAGATGAATTTGCTGACTAAAGCTAAATATAGTTTTGATGCTACATCAGAAACTTAAAAAGAAAAATCCTAAAAAACTTAAAAAGAAAACATACAAGATGCCTTCACATGATTGCCCTTATCAAGCGGACAATCCGTTGACTATATATTATAAAAAATATATTGAGAAAGCTAAAAGCTAGGCAGGCCGTCTAACTAATTGTATAGTTCTTCTTTTCACTCTCTTCTTTGAAATTTCAGAAAGTTTAACAGTTGGTCCGTGTATTATTTCAACATCCTTAGAATTTAAAGTAACTAGAGTTGAACGGAAATAACGAAAGTCGCCTTTGAGGAATATGTTAATTGGTAGTTTTCTATTAGATTCATGCCACCAAATTTCTCCAGATTTCAAAAACTTCATCTTGTCCTGGGGCATCATCAATCTACCGTAGTCGTAAAAGCTGATAACGTTGAGATCTTCATTCTGCACTATACCTACGTATTCAAGGTCTCCCTTTCGTATAAGGCTTAAAAATGGGAACTTGTCTCTTAACGTGTTAAAAATTTCATTCATGTTCTATCTATAAATACTGTTAAATATGTATTATGCAAACAGTACAAAGGTATTTAATAAACAACTTGGTAATCGCCTACATAAGTGGTTATCACGGAAGGAACTCAAAAGTGTACGATAGACGTTTAACGCTTCATAGGGGAGTATCAAATCCCATATCATTCACGTTCAAGAATGAGGATCAGAAGGCACAAGACATCACAACAAAGACCTACGAATTAAACGTTATTGACACTGAAAGTAAAAAATCAGTTATCACAAAAACACTAACAATATTAGATGATGGATCTACAGTTAGCACAAAGGGTGATGCCAGCTGTACAATCACAGAGGGTGATTTATTACCGCTGGATGCAAAATTTTACAACTTCGCAGTGCGTGAAGTTAAATCAGATGGTAGCAGAGAAGTTACCTATGCTAATACAGGATATGCGGCCGCTGGCTCGATAGAATTGCTAGAAGGTGCCTATCCGGAATTTACAGCAAGTACAACTATAACAAGTTTCACAGAAACAAATGGACCACTAGCAAAAACTTCAGGGGCTCAAGGTGCCAAACCTGGTATAAACAACAACAAGGCATTACACACGATTGCAGTTTATACTAAAGACTTCACAGGTAGTCTGAGAGTGCAGGGAACAATGTCAACAACTCCAACATCTGCTTCTGATTATTTTGATATCACCATGAACGGAGAAGCTTCTGCAACAAATACATTTACCAATTCAACTGCTGTTACCACTTTCAACTTCACAGGTGTCTATCAAAATGTAAGATTCTCATGGGATAATGATTCAGATAATACCGGCCTAGTTGACAAAATCCTATATAGACAGTAAAATATAGTTAATGAATTTGATACAGAATACAATTCTGACTTCGCTACCTGCAGGTCGAAAGAAAACTCCCAGTGGTTGGATAAGCTTCAATGCACCCTGTTGTGTACACAACGGAGAGTCAGCTGACAAGAAGAAACGTGGCGGTATAATGACCAGTGCTGATGGCACAATATCTTTTCATTGTTTCAACTGTGGATTCAAAGCGAACTATGTCACAGGGCGTAAGCTGAACCAGAAGATGCGGACGTTCATGGGTTACATAGGGATAGCAGACGACACCATAAGGAAGATGGCCATAGAAGCCATGCGTGAAGAAGAAGGCGATGTAAAATATGAGAAGAAGAAGTTTGTAACATTTAAAAAAAGAGACTTACCAATAGCAAGTAGACCATTAGAATACTGGTTGGAGAGGATGTTGGAAGAAGTTTTGAAACCAGAAGAATCAAAATCCATAGACACACTATTAAAATATCTCGAGAGCAGAGGCATAGGACCAGACTGGTACGACTTCATGTATTCCACAAACAAGAGTTGGGACGTGGATAAAAGATTACTGATACCGTTCTACTGGAGAGGAGACATAGTGGGATTCTCGGGAAGGATGTTTGAACAATCCACCAAGGTCAAATACTACACAGACGTACAGCCCGGCTATGTGTTTAACATGGATGCACAGGATTGGTCAAGAAAGTTTGTACTGGTAACAGAAGGACCATTTGATGCAATTACCGTTTCTGGCGTAAGCATACTGGGATCGGAGATAAATGATACACAGCGAGAGCTGATAGAAGGCCTGGGTAGACAGATAATTGTAGTACCAGACAGAGATGCCCCGGGAGAGAAATTAATTAACCAAGCAACGGAATTTGGATGGAGTGTTGCATTTCCAGAATGGGAAGATGGAGTTGACGATGTGGCCGATGCTGTGTTAAAATACGGTAGACTGTTTACTATACAATCGATATTAAAAACAACAGAGAGAAGTAAACTAAAAATAGATTTGAAGAGAAAAATGTATGGCTGATTACAATAACAACGAACCACAACACCAGGCTAAGAATTATTCATTTGATGTACAGAAATTGTATATCGAAATGTTATTAGCAGATGCTGAATCATTTGCTAGGGCACAGAACATATTCAAACCCGAATCGTTTGATCGTAAGTTGCAACCTATTGCAAAATTTATCAAAGACTACATGGAAGAATACAAAGTGATGCCGGAGGTTGAACAGGTCAATGCATCACATGAAATACAGTTAAAACAAGCAAAGGATCTAGACCCGGCACACTTCAACTGGTTGCTAGACGAGTTTGAAACATTCTCTAGACACAAGGCACTGGAGCAGGCAATACTCTCGTCGGCTGATCTTTTAGAGAAGGGTGACTACGGTCCGGTCGAGGACATGGTCAAGGAAGCTGTCAGTGTGGGACTTACAAGAGATCTTGGTACTGACTACTTTGAAGATCCAAAGGGAAGACTACAAGCACTCAAAGACAACAATGGACAGATAAGCACAGGGTGGGCGAGCCTTGATAAGAAACTGTTTGGAGGATTCAACAGAGGAGAGTTGAACATCTTTGCAGGAGGTTCAGGAGCAGGCAAAAGTTTGTTCTTGCAGAATCTTGCAGTCAACTGGGCAACAGCCGGACTTAATGTTTGTTACATCTCTTTTGAATTATCAGAAGCACTAACGGCAATGAGGCTAGATGCTATGATGACTAACATTCCAACAAGATCAGTAATGAAGCAACTAGATGATGTTGAAATAAAAGTTAGAATGTTGGCTAAAAAGTCAGGTAACTTGCAGATCAAGTACTTGCCAAGTGGTAGTAATGTGCTAGACATAAGAACGTATCTCAAAGAACTAGAATTAAAATCAAAGAAGAAAGTAGACTGCATACTGATTGACTATTTGGATTTGATGATGCCAAAAAGCAAACGTATATCACCTGCAGACTTGTTCATTAAAGACAAGTATGTGTCGGAAGAATTGAGAAACTTGGTTGTTGAGAAACAATGTGTGTTGGCCACAGCATCACAGTTGAACAGGGCATCGGTCGAAGAAATAGAGTTTGATCACTCTCACATCTCAGGTGGACTATCTAAAATTCAAACAGCAGATAATGTAATAGGTATCTTTACAAGTAGAGCAATGAAAGAGCGTGGCAGATATCAAATACAGTTCATGAAGACCAGATCAAGTTCGGGTGTTGGACAAAAAGTAGACTTAGAATTCAATGTAGATAGTTTGAGGATCAGCAGTCTAGACGAAGAAGAATCACAAAGTTATAATCAACAAGGTCAAAATAAAATATATGACTCCCTAAAACAAACATCTAAAGTTTCAGGTAGCACACCAAACGATGCAAGACCAAATATACCAGATCCTCGTAAAGGGGATAACTTAGGAGTCAAAGTGAAAGCTAATGTCGAAGGTGGTAAACTTAGACAACTTTTAAATGAACTACACTCTGACGAAGAACAATAATAATGTCTAAAAAAACTGTAGTGTTTGTTCCTGCAAAAGGTACTAGCGAACGTATACAAAATAAGAATTTAACAATCATTGACGGCGAGTTTCTATTTAAAAGGAAGATATTACAACTTCTTAAATGTAAAGAAATAGACGAAGTATGGATAGACAGTGAAAGTCAAACAGTCCACGCCCTTGTAAATGATCTTCCTGTAAAGCACCTTTATCGCGATAAGGCTTTGGCCAATAACAACACAGACGGACATGCCATGTTTGCTAATCAAACTAAAAATACAGACGCTGATATTGTTGTACAAGTACTTTGCACTGCACCTTTTATTGATGCTGTAGTAATTGACGAAGCACTAAAGAAATTTAAACAGTCTGACCATACTAGTTTGGTTGCTGTAACTAGAAATAGATTTTACGAGTGGAAAGACGGGCAACCGCTATACGGAGATAGCATACCTAATAGTGTAGACTTGCCGGAGCGGGTACTAGAATCAATGAGTTTCTATGCTGTCAAGACAAACGGAGTTCCAACAAATAAAAGGTATACTGACAATGTAATGCTGTATGATCTTGATCCATTACAGAGTTTAGACATAGACAACCCCGAAGATCTCGAATTAGCTAAGATTATCTGTGCAGGACAACGTAGTTTAAAAACACAACAAATGAAAATGATATCCCACATATTATCTAGTTGTTTGTTGAGTGATATCTGTAAAGAGAATAATATAAAACATTTCTTAAGCAACACTATAAGATCGTTGACCGGTGGCAAGTTTTTAGGATTTGCAAAAACGTTAAAACTAAAAACACTCGAGCTGGAAGACAAGGATCCTGAGAAGGACAAATGGACTGGCATATTTGGAGCCCTAAAAAGCTATGAGTTTGTAGAGCCGGGAGATGTTATTGTGGTATCTACCGATGTGCCTGATAAAGCATACTTTGGAGATCTCAATGCCACGTTTGCCATGAGGAGGGGTGCTGTAGGAGTTGTGATTGATGGACACACACGTGATGTTGACCGAGTGTCTAACATGGGTCTTCCTGTGTTCGCACACGGCAGTAGAGCTGATGATATACGATACGAAGGCACACTGGAAACAATGAACTTGCCCGTGACCATTAACGGTGTTGTTGTAAGAAACAATGATATCATATTTGCAGATAGTGATGGGGTTATATGTATACCGCAGGAACACTGGGAGACAATATTAAACAAGGCCAAGGAGAGTATCAAGAAAGAAACCTCAGTGAAACTAGAAGCAACTTTTGGTGCAGATCCGTTTGACGTGTTAAAAAACACAGGAACATTTTAAAATGGATTGGAAGCCTTTTGAAAACAAACACCAAGGAGAACGTTGTTTTATTCTAGGAAATGCCCCGAGTCTCTCAGACGAGAATCTATCATTATTAAAAAATGAAAAAGTTTTTATATGCAACAGGGGACATAAAGCAAAAGATATAGGACTGGATCATTTTGATTATCATGTTGTGTTAGATCTATTATTTTATGAGGATTATGCCAAGGAATTATACGAAGTATCAGAAGGAATAAAATTCTATCCGGAGATTGTGAAAGAATATAATTTTTACAGAGGTGAGGAGTTCGTACCGATCTACTCTCTACCTACGCACAGACAAACAGGAGCACAAAAAATACAGTTACTAAACCCTAACACTTTTCCAGTTTCCTATACCGACGGATGGGGTAAGACTGGCAACACTGTACTCACTTCTAGTTTGATTGCCTACTTTATGGGATTCAAGGAAATATACATCCTGGGTACGGAATGGATCTATCGGAAAAATTCAACACATTTCTACAATGACACCAGTAAAAGAGAAAACAATGTGCCGGATGGCCACATGACCAAAGGTTTTAAATATCTCCCGGCTTTTGTGAGCTTCTTCAAAAAAAATAATATTAAATTTGTAAATCTCTCAAAAAAGTTTGAATACAAACACATGATGTCGATCGATAGTTTAGAACAAATCTTAAAATAAGTAGTGTTATGATATCGGAAAAATTTACACGGTTAGACTCGGAGACTGTTTCTAAAATAAGCGACGTGTGTAAACACACCTATCAAAAATGCAAACCTTATTTTAAACACACAAGGATTGCACTAGATGTTGGATCCAAGGCTGGTCATTTTGCAAAACATATGTGTAATGACTTTGATTATGTACACATGTTTGATATGCGTCCCAAGATGAAATGGAGGAACGTTAACAAAACAAAAGCCAAACTACACATATGTGCATTAGGCAACAGGATTGGAGAAATACAACACACCGGGCCGTGGACTAACACGAAAGTTAAAAATTTAGAATCTACCCACTCTCCTGTAAAAACTATAGACAGTTTCCAATTTGAGAATGTGGATTTTATTAAGATAGATGTAGAAGGCGATGAACAGGCCGTACTAGAAGGTGCTATCAACACATTAGCTACTTGTAAACCTGTGATAGTACTTGAACAGAATCACACAACCGAACAGTACGGCAAAGGAAAGTATGGCGATGCAGTTCGATGGTTAGAAGGAAAAAATTATCAGATCGTGGACTATGACGGAATGGATGATTGGATCATGATTCATGTTTAATCTATCTTTACCCACTCCTGTGGAATTGGCCTTTGAGCCTGTGAACTTATGTAACGCAAAATGTTTTTGTTGCCCATACACTATACTTGAGAAAGACAAAGAGTATAGGGGTAAACGTATGTCGGAGGAAAAAATTACAACCTTGATTACACAATTCGCTGAGGGTATTAAAAAATTTAAAGTATCAAATTTACAAGCATCGGTTCAACCATGGAGATATTCAGATCCCCTTGTGTGCAAAGATCTAGAGCTAATATTTGAGCTGTGCCGACAGCATAACTTAAGGATACAATTGACAACGAATGCAGTCAGTTTCAGCGAGAAGAAATGTGATCTCATAATGAAGTATATCGAAAACATAGGTTCGATACACATTTCCATAATAGGATTTAACCAACAAGAGATCAGAGAGTACATGGATCTAGACTGGGGAATGACCAAAGCAAGATTAATAATGGTACGAGACAAGTACCCTGAAATCAGTGAGAAAATGGTGATAGGAATAAAAAGTAAAGAGCAAAATCCAGATAAGAGTTCTACTCCGCCTATAAGAATGTATTTAAGAGTGAACCCGCTAACATTAGGACTAGTAAAGATAAAAAAAAACTGGTTAGAGAATCGATTAGCGTACAACAAGTTCACAGACGATGACCTTGACTTTAAGATATCAGAGAAGAAATTTGTAAAAGGATGTTCTATGGGCCTAGGTAAGATATTACGTAGGCTTGAGATAATGGTAGACGGCACAGCAGTACTATGTTGTGATGATGCAACAGCACAAACTAATTTTGGCAATGTATTTGACCTCGGTGTCGCAGGAGTATGGGAGAACCTTAAGGGTTATCATGAAGTAGTGTACAGCAAAAAGTTCAGCGAAAAGAAAAAAAACATGATATGTAATACTTGCAGTAGAGCAAGATTTGATTGGAGCCGCAAACTAGATCTAGGTATCAGACAACAAAACAACAAATATATCCAAAGTTAAAGCATCTGTTAATTACGGTAAACATTTTCCTGACAAGCTAACAGAATTAAATAAGCGTATATTATGATCTTTATAGCACACAGAGGCAACATAAATGGTAGACAACCTGAAAGGGAAAACACAGTTGCATACATAGAGGAAGCACTTAAAAAAGGATATCCTTGTGAAATAGATGTCTGTAAATGGGATGGTGAGAAATTTTGGTTAGGCCATGACGAACCAACAGAAGCGGTTGATCGTGAATGGTTGAAAGATAACGACCTATGGTGCCATGCTAAAAACTACAACGCACTAGAGGCCATGATGGCTATGGGCATACATTGTTTTTTCCACCAAGAAGATGATTACACGTTGACTTCTTATGGATACATGTGGGCATACCCGGGAAAAAAGGGCGGAGTGAAGACTATCGCTGTACATCCGGAAAAATTATTTCTATCAGACGTAAAAAAATTTGCAGGCATCTGCGGAGACGACATAGAAAAATACAAGGAAGAAATAAAATGAAAATAATAGTACCAATGGCAGGAGCAGGATCAAGATTTGACAAAGCAGGATACACATTTCCCAAACCTTTGATAGAAGTTCACGGGCAACCTATGATAGCTAAAGTTGTAGAAAATTTAAATCTACGAGGCCAGTACATATTCCTTGTGCAAAAAGCACACTACGAAAAATATGACTTGCAAGGAATGTTGTCAATGATTGCTCCTGGCTGTAACATTGTACAGATTGATGGGCTAACCGAAGGTGCGGCTTGTACTATCCTTAAAGCAAGAGAGTTCATAGACAACAACGAACCACTAGTAATCTCTAATTCGGATCAATACATTGAATGGAACAGCCTCGAAACAATCAGTTCTTTTTCTCACGCAGAGTCAGATGGTGGTATATTAACTTTTAATAGTGTACATCCTAAACATAGTTTTGCTCTAGTAGATGGCAATGGATGGGTTTCCAAAGTTGCTGAAAAGAATCCAATTTCAAACAATGCCACAGTAGGCATATATCACTGGAAACGTGGCAGTGACTTTGTAAAATATGCTGATCAAATGATAAAGAAAGATATTAGAACTAACAACGAATTCTATGTTTGTCCTGTATACAATGAAGCAATACAAGATGGCAAAAAAATTAGGGCCAGCGTTGTTGATGAGATGTGGGGTATGGGGACACCAGAAGAACTCAATAATTTTTTAGCAAACTACAAGAAGTAATATGCTGTTCTATAATACAGATATAGATAGTAACAAGTATTTTGTTGCCACTTACGCAATGAAAAGCAGTGTCAATTTAAAAGAGGCCGCTTGGGCACTTGCAATCGGACAGAGTGTCGGGAACCCAAACATACGTAATGAATGGGAAACCAACGAGCTGTTTGAAAATCACAGTTGTGTTATTGTTAGCGATAAAGCAGAATTAGAATCACAATCAGAAGGACTTGTAAAAATTGCATTTCCTATAGTAAACACAGATTGGAAAACAGACGGTATAGCTCATATGCTTTGCCAGTTAATGGGTGGGCATGTTGATATTGCAATCATTACAAAATGTAGATTGGTTGGGTTGGACTTGCCTGAAACAGTTACTAAACATTTCCTAGGTCCCAAATTTGGGTTGACTGGTATGAGAGAACTTACAGGACAATATGGCAAGCCGTTACTTGGCGGTATTGTTAAACCTAAAATTGGAATCACTCCACCTATTTTGCTTGAGATGGTCAAGCAAATGGTAGACGGGGGAGTTGATTTTATTAAAGAAGACGAAATCATGGGCAACCCTACCATCTGTCCACTCAATGAACGTGTGGAATTAATCGCTAACTATCTTGCCAAACAAAGTCGTAAAATTGTATTCTGTCACACAATCAACTGCGATCCTCATGTACTAACAGATCGTGTGAAACGTGTGCATGAACTAGGCGGGAACGGTGTACACATTAATGTGTACAGCGGGTATGGTTCTTACAACAGTATTAGAAAATTAGACTTGCCATTGTTTTTACATTATCAGAGTAGTGGTGCAAAAGTTACAACAGATGTTAGTCATAGATTTAGTATCGGTTGGCCTGTGATGTGTCAACTTGCTACACTGATGGGTGCAGATACTATTCAAACAGGAATGGTTTGTGGATATAGCAACGACGACCCGACAGAAGTGTTAAAGTGTTTAGAAATTTTGAGAGCCGGAAATACTGTTCCTGCACTGAGCTGTGGATTTAATCCAGGACTTGTTGAGAAAGTTACTAGTGTTGCGGGTATAGATTATCTAGCAAATGCCGGCGGTGCAATTCACGGTCATCCAAGTGGCACTGTTGCCGGTGCCCGAGCTATGAGACAAGCAGTTGATAAAACACATGGTATAGAATACGAGCAGGCTATTGCTAAATGGGGCTTTGTAAAATGATCCGTGCAGATGAGATAGCAGTATGTGTATCTGGTCTAGCTAGAGAGGGGTACAAGGAAGCCATGGAGATAGCACGAAAAATTTTACCATTTAAATTTTTCTATATGCAATGGAAAGATTATCCGGCACCTGAAGTGCCAGACTGTGAATATTTCGACGAACCACAATATGATTACCATAATCTCACAGATACAAAGTACAAACCCGATTGTGATATGTGGAGGAAATACGCAGGATCAAAACGGGCAAAGATATTTCGGAAGCCGGGTGCATGGGAGAAGACCAAACATAATTCAAAACAAACACTGGCACACTACTGGCTAACAAACACACTGCCCAAGCAGTACAAAACAATAATCAAACTGAGGTACGATACATTTCTATCAACAAGTGTTGACTTTATGCCGTTACTAGAAGAAGCACAACAAGGAAAAGTAATAGGCATATTAGCAACTACAGATGTTGACGAGCCGTTGCAAACACACAAATACAAAGATTGCAAAAGGTGTCCCGGCCCTTATCTATGGGATCATCTCATATTCCACCCCAGAGAAAAATTAAAGAATGTTGAGAAGATGTTTAAAGAAAAAAATCTATTGGGTGCTGAATGGGGATGGCACCAAGTGTTATGCCACCAATGGGGTGAAGACAGAAATTATATAAATGCAGTGGGCGGTAACATGTTGGCCAAGAAAAGGGAAATTGATAAAGTAGATCAATCTGAGATCCCAGAAGGCACAGCACTGACACCAGATATGATCACTGATCCCGACAAATGATAAACCAGAGACTGTTCGATCAATACAACATCGACACCAAGAAAGATTTAAAGATTAAAAATAGGTGTCCGCGGCCATTCGACACCATACTGATAGACAAGAACGGATCGTGCTATGCCTGTGAATGCACTGCATGGTTGCCGCAGAGCATAGGCAATCTACAGATCAGATCCTTGTCTGAGATAATAGGTTCCGAAACCCACACACAACTACAGGACTCTATCAGTGATGGTTCATACAGGTACTGTAATGAGAACCAATGCCCTTACATAAAATCAGGCAACGTGCTGAACACAATTCAAGATACACTGATCAAAGAGATAAGACTGGCCATTGACGATTCATGTAACCTACGCTGTCCAAGTTGTAGGAATGGTATGATATTCCACAAGGAGGGGTTGACATATAATAAACGAATCAAGTTGGCTGACAGCATCAACCATTGGCTCGAACTGCAGGAGCATCCGCTAACTGTACACATGGGATCTGATGGTGATCCGTTCGCCAGCAACATCTACAGGTACTTTATGAGCAACACCCCAATCAAGACCAACATAGGTTACAGTATACTGACCAATGGGCTGATGTTCGAAGAACACCGGGGGGTGCTTGCCAACATTATGGGAAAACTTAAAGTATTGGGCGTCAGCATAGATGGAGCATCAAAACAAACATATGAGAAACTGCGATTGGGAGGGCGTTGGGACAAGATAAAAAGTAACCTGCAGTCCATGGCGGACAGCAAGGACAAATACGACTTTTGGTTTAGGTTCCATGTGGTCGTACAGCAGGACAACTGGTGGGAAATGAAGGACATGGTGGAACTGGCAGAGTCATATGGTGTGGATGAGATTTACTTCAGCAAGATACAGGACTGGAACACAGCACTAGATCATTCAAAGCAGACATTTACGAACCTAAAAGAATTCAAAGATTTACGTGATGAGGTAACCAACATGTCAACAAAATATATTGTGGCGGGATTTTAATATGTTAACACAATGGAATAAATTATTGAACACAGATTGCACAGTCGTGGATATAGGTCCTCACACAGTCTATCCTATATTCCGGGTTGGCTCATCGAGTCTGATGAATGCGGCTGACAAAACATATGTAAACAGTCACATAGCCGAATGCAAACACATAGACGTAATGATCAGGGATCCTAGTGATCGTTTTGTGTCTGGCGTTAACGAATATTGCAGACAGAACAACTTAAACGTTGAAGAGACATGGAAACTAGTAGAGCAGGGCAAGTTGGTAGATAGACATTTCTCACCACAGTATTTGTGGCTTTTACATCTGTATAAATTTTACAAAGGCACTGTCACTATACTGCCATTCAAACACATAAAGAAAATAACAAGTGTACACAAAAGAAAGGGTGACAAGGCAGAGCCCGTGACACCACTGAAATCATTTGTCGAGGTAGACTATGCGTTAACAGAACACTACTACGAAACATTTGAACTCGGTGAACTTATCAAGAGGTATAGAAATGTATTGTCCTAGGCTTGACCATTTTGTGAGACTTAACCAGGACGGTTCCGTGGGCAAGTGCGGACACATGGTAAATGACAAGGGCTTTGAAAGTTTTGAAGAACTAGAACGCAGTGAATGGATAAAAGGCATCAAGGACACGATGTCGGAGGACAAATGGCCCGACGAATGTACCAGATGCCAACAGTCCGAACGTGTCAAGGGTGAGAGCATCAGGACCAACAGCATAGCCAGACACAAGATGTTACATCCAATACTCAAGGACTATCTCATAGTGGGTGGTGTGTTAGATAATATTTGTAATAGTGCTTGCCAATCCTGCAACGCCGGTCTCAGCACAAAGATAGGCAGTCTGGAATCAAAGAACTATACTCGTGTGGACAACTACGATGTGTTCCAAACGCTACCGTTGGACCGAGTGATAGAGCTAGATGTCAACGGGGGAGAACCGACCGCCAGCAAGAACTACAAGAAAGTGTTAAGCAACCTGCCTGCGAACACAAAGATAGTGAGGATGAACACCAATGGTTCTAAGATGATCAAGGAGATTGAAGATGTGTTGAAGAGAAACATTATGGTCATAGTGACCATGAGCCTAGATGGTATAGGCAGTGTGCATGATTACACAAGATGGCCAATCAAATGGATAGACTACAAAAAGACAGTCGATGCCTACAAGGACCTGCAGGAAAAATACAAGTTACTACAATTAGATTTCTGGACAACTGTTAGCTGTTTGAACATAAAAAACTTGCCAGAAATAATAAACTTCGCAAAGAACAAAAACATACCGCACGACTGGAGTTTCTTAGACAATCCTAGTGTGTTGAATGTAAGATACAAAAATAAATTTACAACACGTGCCAAACACATGTCCCCGAAAGAGATAGCGGTAGACGAAGACAACAGCGAACAGCTTGAATATTTTATTAAACGACAGGATACTCTGCGTAATATATCTATAGATGATTATTTTAGTTGGTGTGCCGGGCATGATTCGAACATGCGACCTTCGGTTTAGGAAACCAACATTCTATCCAACTGAACTACCGGCACGTGGCGGGAGTGAAGGGACTCGAACCCTCGACCTATCGCGTGACAGGCGATCGCTCTAACCAACTGAGCTACACCCCCCAATGTGTATTTGGTGGATCCCCCAAACATACCAAACTTACCAAAACAACCACTATTACCAAAAAAGTTAGAATAGCGTTTATCTTGAGAGTTGTGTTAGTGGTGCCCCTTGTCCGAGTCGAACAGACCACCTACTGATTACAAATCAGTTGCTCTACCAGATGAGCTAAAGGGGCCTCCGTTAACACAATATAATAATATACTACAAACATCTATGTGTCTACCTTTTAAACAAAGTCGTACATGCCCTTTAGAGCTACACAGAGCTGTGTATACGCATGGTAAAACATAGCTTGGAGCAGTTGTATGTTTGTTATAATATACGCACTTAACGGTGTTTAAATGCACCTATGTTCTATACGCATATCAGCCCTGTTGACAACACATAAATATTCTGTATAATAGTATTATGAGAGATTCAAAAGCAATAAACGAAGCAATAGCAAAAAAACAGAGAGCATCTAAAGAAAAACTCCTGTTCAAGACTTTACGTAAAGAGGTCGAGGTCGGTGCGAATGGTACACAGGAATATGTGATCAAGCAAGGACCAAACAGTGGCAAGATTGCCAAGGGCTTCCAAAAAAGCTAATAACTTAATACCATTACATTATCAATTACAACCTGCAGTAAATAAAGCTATGGATAGAGAACTTGAAAGATATATCATTGCCGGACTTGTGCTAATACTATTAGTGCTTGGTATTTCTGGTTGCGGAGTTAAGAATGTACAAGTACAACAGCCGGAGGAGAAAGAACAGATTTCCCAACCCACAATTTCAAACCTAGAAGGTATTGCGTTTGTGTTGGGGTGTATGTTTGATCCTACTCCGTGCCAAGAGAAGAAAGACCTAGGAAAGACCGAGGAGGACAAATGATGATTGAATTCATTTGTGAACTTTGTGGGTGCGAACAGCACTGTAAGAGATCTTGTGGTGAATGTCAGGACTGTCCTGATTGCCAATGCAAACAGTGTAAAGACAAATCTTAAAATATTATCCTTAATAGAAAAAACGACATCCCGCCAAGTATAAGTGATACTGCTACTACACCTGCTATTGTGTAAACTGCATTCATGATTACGAAGGGTCTTTCGGTTTTGGTCCTATGAACTCGGGTATGAGTGAAACACAGATGGCTTCTAGGCCTCCCTTTAACACTCTTTTGACTTTGCAGTCATATCCTGTTATTGAAGATAGTATCCTGTCGTCAGTAGTCTTCTTATCGTTGGCCGACAAGCTGAGATCAACAGCACCTTTAGTTTGTGCAACGATTTTATAAGTTTCGTATGATGTAGTCCCCGACCCTACCACTGCTCCTATGCTACCACAAGATGTTAGCAGTAATAATAATATCAATGAGCCGTGTATTGGTTTCATAAATGTAACCGGGTGTTATTTTTCAGCAATTAACTTACAGTTTTCTTTAGTTGCGTCCAGACCTTTTTCTCTGTCATAAACCCAAAGGTGAGACCAAACTACTTGTTCCCCGCTGACTGTACATCTCTTCCCCCAAGCTAATGTGGGATTCTTTGGTACAGCACAACCAACCAATAGGATTGATGCTAATATTAATGTTGCGAATGTTTTCATGTGCGTATTTACCTTAATATACTGCTATAATAACAGGTGTTGAACAAAAGTCAACCATCATTTTATAGGTAAATAAGGGTACAACTTAAAATAAGGAGGATTTAATATGGATCCGATTAAATGGGTAAAAGATAGACTAGACGAGAGAACATCATGGGATGGCGCTGTGCTTATAGCAGTTGGCGTTGTTGTGTTAATTGCAGGACCTATAGCCAAGTTAGCGGCATGGGGAGCAATTGGTTATGGTGCTTGGACTCTATACAAAAGGGAGAAGTAGTATGAAATTCAAACTACCAAAGATGCCTAAGGTTAAGATGCCTGACATTGTTGGCAATGCCAAGAAGCTTGGCAAGGCAGTCAGCAAAGAAGTAGGTGATAAAACCAAAGGTGCTGTAAAAGGATTTAAAGGATTAAACCCTTTCAAGAAGTAAACTAGATATGGAGGTGGCCTTATGTACAAATGGATTAAGAATCTGGTTGATGCATATGACAAGATGTTCATTGTCGAAAAGCCTAAACAACCAACTGTATACAAGATTGGTAATAGAAGATATATCCGTACCAAAAAGATAAGCAAAAGAACAGTTGGTACAGTAAGATATATTAAAAAAGAGGAAGAATAATATGTGGACCTGGATAGGAAAAATACTAGGAAGTGGCGGTGATGCAAAAGCAGAACCCAAAGTAGAAACTAAAGCTGAACCTAAACGTGCAAGAGAGAAAGGCAGATACAAAGCAGACGACAAGTCTACCGCGGATGTCAACGAAGCATGGGTAGGAGGGGAGGCACCTAAAAAGAAAAAAAGAAAATTCAAATTGAGAAAAGAATTTAGATAGAAAAATGAAGATTAGCGACCAGACATCGATATCAATGCCCATGAAGAATTTAATTTCTATCATGGTAGCAACTGCTATTGGTGTTTGGGCTTACTTCGGAGTCATAGAAAGATTAACAATGCTAGAGATGAGGAATGCACTGTTAGAGAAAGATCTCGAACAAGCAGAATCAAAACTTTCAGCAGATATAGATAAGAACAACGAGTTTAGGATCAAGTATCCACGTGGAGAGTTGGGACAGAGTTCGCAGGACATAGAACAGTTCATGTTGATCGAGGACCTGTACAAGAGCGTTGAAAGAATGCAGAAACACCTAGACAACATGTCTAACAACAAGATCAACATCGAGTTCCTGAATGCACAAATGGAAAAAGCGACAGAGAGCATTGAGAAACTAAAAGATGCTGACAGAGACATCAAATACACAAACGGTAACGGAGAAGCACACTAATGATTGAAACAGTAGTTGCATTGTTGATGATCGTACAGGGAGAGATCAAGGAACACAGAATACAAGACTCGATGGCCAAGTGCCTGAGGGGTAAACGTACTGCTGAGCGAGATTACAATGAGAACGTCAAATACCAATGCATCAAAGCCAAAGCAGAGACAGAGATCTACATGGGCGAGAAGTCCATCTTAAAAATAATATTAAATTAAATTATCAAAAAATCTTATCTGAGAAGAATTGTAGGAACAGTTGTTCCACCAGTCCTGGCCTTCTATGTTCATGTCACAGTGTTCACATCTGTCAATAACCCAAATTGGTTTGTCAAACAACGGAGTTGACCCTGCGGTAGTTGGACAATGTGTGTGCCACCATACCATCTTATGAGTCATAATGTAGATTACCTTACGTTTTTCATCTGTGTACATAGTTTTATTTACTTTTTGTAAATCTTGTAAATTTAAGTTTACAAAAAGTTTACGTCGTTTACAACGTATGACTATGATTTTAAGAGTTTTTGTGTATAATTTACTATAAGTAAATTTACAAAGGAGAAACAAAATGTATCAAGATAAAGAGAAAAGTCAAAAAGTATATGTCGAAAGCAACTGCGTTTCTCGAGACGACTGTTGTTGGGACGAAACACCTGAGATATTAGAAGTCGTTACTTTGGAAAAACAATCCAAACAGCACGAATGGCCTGCACACTGGAACAAGCAACTATAATGTGGCCTTATACAGAAACAGAGCAGAGCTGGTTATCTAAAAAGTAATACTAGTTGGCGAATGCCGGGTAGGGTATTAGGATGGGCCATTGGCCCACCCCCTTGGGTAATTACTTGCCTACCCAGTTTTTACCTGCTTTATCTACTATTTCGACCCAGTTAGGATTTTCTCCGTACAAATCTGGATGGAATAATTTCTTATTCTTAATGTGTGCTGTAATCGTATCAGATTTCATTACATTGATCCATGCTTTTCTAAACTTTCTAACATCGAGAAAATTCATGTTAGCCGAATCCAAGTAGGTGAACGTTTGTATATCGTTATACTTGTATTCTGGAAATAGATCTTTCATTGGCACCATGTCTAGAATTTTAGTAGGTCCGGTGTTTGCCCAACAAGAGATACCGTTCTTTGTTACACCCGATACTGCTTTTGGCATGTTAGTGTATAACATATCTGTATCGCCTGCTACAAATCCTTTAAGGCTCTTGCCTGAAGATCCGTAAGGTATAAATTTCATTGGTGTTCCTGTTACTTCCGCTAATGGATCTATCATGTGTTGACCATAAGAGTTTGAAACCGCGAAAGTTAATCTCTTTCCGCCTTTCAATTTAGCCACTGCTGTTGCCATGTCGTCCATAGAACAGAACGCCATTGCTCTTCCCCAACCTGTACCAATAAAGGATTTCTTGGTTGCCTGCATGTCACACCCTTTGTCTTCGTGGTTAAGTGTGCTGGTAATAAAAATAGACGGGTTCTTGCTTGACTTTAAATAAATTGTTCCACCTACACAGCTGTCTACAATAACTTTTTTAATTGTATATCCTGTTTCTTTTTCTAGAATTGGAATGAACATCTCTGCATTGTCATACGATGTTCCTCCCGGTGTACCTGTTACAAGATAGTCGATAGTCTTTGCATTCGCAACAGACAAGGACATTAAAAACATAATACACGATGCTATTATTTTCTTCATTTATTTTACCTTCCTTAAGTTTTTAGTTTATATTATTATACTTGTTACTAGTTTCCTCGTCAACCAAAAGCACAACACAAGAGCAATAGGAGTTAGGTATTGCGACCTGTGTTGCACTCTAGAGTTTTAGAAAAAGTTAGCGGTGAACCGCGTACGGGGTGGCGTTCCTAGTAAGGTAAAAAGTGTTTGGATATTGGCATATTTCAACACTTAGGCGTCACTGTTATCCCGACGTCATCATATGATGGCGCTACAGACATATTTAATAAAATAGTAATAATTTATTGTATAAATTGACTCAGTGGATTGTGGTCCGCCCAATCAGAATATATAAAGAACAATCTGATAATCCCAGATTCGATCTGTCCTTGTAACACAAATGCGAACACTAGTATCAGTGTGTCCCATCTACGCAACATAGCACCTATAGGCATTAGAACTAGAAGTATGTAGATGTAGAACATTCCTTGCTGTTTCATATCTCCTAGATAGTATACCAACACAACTAACACAAAGAACGTCAGTGAATACAAGATCTTCTGATTAATCTTGAAGATTACATGCAGATGTTTTGCAAACGGCCAGGCCGCCAATACACATATAAAGTTCATGGCCACAAAGTACAACAGTAGTTGGTTGAACATACCTGTTTCTATTGTGGTGGTCCAGTTAATAACTTCCATGTTATTTTCAATGATGTTTAGAATAATTGCTTCGCTAGTAGTGATCGGAATTCCTATCAATAGCAACGGAGTCAATTGTGTAAGTCCTGCCGCGTTGTTGGCCGTTTCGGCACTTACAAGGCTCTTTATATCTCCTTTCTCATTGTAGGCTTTTTTCTTTTTCTGTCTGGCCATCTCAAACACATAAGAAACATTACTGGCTAGTGTTGATGTTAGATGAGGTACCAGTCCACATACACTCCCTATCAGTGTTCCCCTAACACTAGAACCGATGTGTTTGCAGTATTCCTTGATATGCATTATAAACTCGCTGTCCCACAGCTTGTCTAACGCACTTGCGTTGGGTCTCGGGGAGTTCCAACTCTTCATGAATATAGGAAACACAAACAGACCGATGATAACCGGATACAACGGCAATCCAAAATGTAGATAGTAGAACGTTTCATAGTTGATTACACTTTCAAAGTTGTAGCCCATTAACTCTTTGTTGAATCCTACACGTGACAACATCCATCCAAATACAAACAATCCTAAATTAACATACCATTTCTGGTCTCCGTAAGTTGCTATCAGAAATATGCTGACCACACATAGTATGATCACCTGTGTATGGGTATTGTAAAATTTTGCTATGCCAACTACTGCAAGTGGCAACACTGCTAACATTATTAAAGAAGCAATTCCGGATCCAACAAAACTGCCGATTGCAGAGTTGCTGATAGCATAGTTTCCGCGGCCATCTCTGAACATTCTGTGGCCTTCTTTCACTGCAGGCAGACTGGATGTTTCTCCCGGTACTGCTAGTGTAGTGGCAACCACACTACCGGTGTACTGTGCCGCACATGCCAAACATAGATAGAACAACACTATTTGGAACAGGTTGTAGTCGGTTATGAAGGGATATACCAACATCAGGACAACAACATTGCCAACACCGGGTAACATTCCGGCTATTAATCCAAGTGCTATACCTAGCATCATGATTGCAATATCTATAGGAATGGTTTCAAACATACATAAATTATAAGTTATTTTTTGTAGAAGTCAACAATTTTTGACTTGGATTGGTAATAACCGATCGGCATAGGATTACCTCCTAGGTCGTCGGGGTGTATTTTTGTGTTACACTCGCTGATATAGTCCCAATACTCTTTGTGTATTTCTGGTTGCACAGGTTTGTTGCTGTCAATAAACCAATTCATCTTGGGCTCCGTAAATTCATTGTTGGTAGTTGTTTTTCCTCCGTGCCAAATTGGCAGTGCAAATTTTTTATACAAAACGTTTTCCTGTATCCATCGTGCCTGTGGTATCCACATGGCCTCGGCATCGGGTGCACCAATAGATCTCACCAGTTCGCATGCACTCAACACTATGTCTGGTGTGCCATAGAAATGTACGTAGTCACATGCGTCAGTGTGTGCCAGGCGTCTGTATAGATCGTCTGTTGTGTGGAACATGCTCCATATACCGTTATTGGGATTGTAAATTGTTTTCTTCCAACCCTTCCCCACAATCACGCACCTGTTCTCTTGTGCTATTCTGCCTAGCAAATCATCGCAGGATTGTCCGCATATGTCGTCTAGTGTCGGGGAACACTTTGTCCATGTTGACCTGTCTGTGTCTTGTTTTGTGATCTCCCACAGCTCTGCCATGTCTATGAATCTTATTTCAACGCTGGGAAATTTTTTAATGTACCTATTAATGTGTGCGTAATTATTTTTCAGTTCTAGATTGGTCACGGCCTTGTCGTCTATGTGCTTGTGACCTATCATGGTTATGATGTCATACGGAATGTTGTTCCTGTGAGATATCTCCAACAAGTAAGACGAATCATATCCTCCTCCCCAGGACAGCTCTAGTACATCATATTGTTTCCTTAGCTGTGATAGTCTCTGATCGTACAGGCTGTCTATGTCTTTGTGTGCTGTGGCTCGGGTGCTGTCGAAGTCCCACGACACCTCACAATCATGCCACCTCTCGCCGGAGGTGAGGGCCTCCAACATGTTTGAATACAATGTCTCGGTCCTGCTGGAATACACACCGCCTTGGTCCATCTAGTTTTTCTTGCGACCCAGTATGGTCAGCGAGTTTCTTTCAACGTTTGAATTGTTGAACGTGTGGTGTGGGAAGAACCATGGCCATTCATAGAAGTCACCGACTTTCCAGTTCTGTGCGATGCTTTCGCCCATTCCGAATCCCTGTCCGTATGCCCAGTCACTCAGGAACACAACACCTATCCTTACCTCCCCACACAGTATGGGATCCTCGTGTGAGTTGTGTAGGTTAGACATCTGTCTGTGTACATCAACGTGTGTTGCGGTCATCTCGCCCGCGGGTTGTTGGAATCTAGAGAATCTTATCTTCTCCCAGCCCATAGGTGTCAGGAAATCATACAGTGCCTTCTGCACGTCTCTGCTCAGCGTGGTGTCTTGTGTTTGCTTGACTATGTACTCGTTGGTGCTGTTGATGTTGCTGTCACAGTAGATGTTCATCTCGTGTATCTCGCTGATGTTTGGTCTCGAGGTGCTCAGCTGTGGCTGTAGGCCAAACGTTGATCCGTTTCCCAGGATGGGGGGAATGTCCCAATCGGTCAATCGATCGAGTGTGACGCTGTGCTTCTCGAATGACTCCCACACGTTGCCGTGCTTCTTGTATCCAGGCTTGTCCTTGTTTAATTCATACAATCGCCACGAGTTCATCTGTGACTCGCCCCATGGCTTGATGTTCTTGCGTAAGAGCTGTGTGTCTAGATCGGTCTTGTACATAGTTGTTCCCTCGTTAGTATGCCAATACCTAACTATATTTACTTTGCCTCCACCGGCGAACCTGTGGAAATGGTATCTGTTTGTGTGTTAGCTGTTGGTGTCGTCGTCTGCCCTATTGGTGATTATCTTGTCTACCAATCCGTATGCAACGGCTTCTTCTGCGTTCATGAACTTGTCTCGTTCCATGTCGTCTTGCAATATTTGAAGGGGTTTCCCTGTGTTCTTCTCGTATATCTCTGTGAGCTCTCGCTTCCATCTTAATAATTCGTTTGCCCTGATCTCAACGTCAGTTGCCTGTCCACTCGCTCCGCCCAGTGGTTGATGTATCATGTGTCTTGCGTGTGGTAGCATTAATC
>Ga0307488_10000554_pt1 | contig 30984 bp, 28 predicted proteins | sample SB02metaG_FD_202248 | JGI IMG/M metagenome (GOLD analysis project Ga0307488, IMG submission 202248) | Sea-ice brine microbial communities from Beaufort Sea near Barrow, Alaska, United States - SB 0.2 | ecosystem: Environmental > Aquatic > Marine > Coastal | place: USA: Alaska | collected...
TAAGTTTTAAGTTTTACGTTTTACGTTTTTTAGTTTTTTAGTTTTTTAGTTTTTTAAATCTGCCATTATCAATTTTCATTGACACGTTTTTGATTCACCACGGGTGAAACAGAGGTTTTTCCATTGAAGCTTTCTACTTTTCTTTGTTTTTCATAAAGAAAGGTTAATACTTCCGATCGTAGGCGATTATATTCAAGGTTTTTAGCTAGGGATAATCGGCTGCGCGGGCGTTCTAGTTTTACGTCAAGGATTTCGCCAATCGTGGCTTCAGGGCCATTGGTCATCATAACTATTCGGTCAGAAAGTAATACCGCTTCATCGACATCATGAGTAATCATGATCACCGTGTTGTTTAACTCACTTTGAATTTCCATCAGTGAGTCTTGCATATGGGCACGTGTTAGGGCGTCAAGCGCACCAAAGGGTTCATCCATTAATAATACTTCGGGCTGCATAGCTAATGCACGTGCAATACCAATCCGTTGTTTCATACCTCCAGAAATTTCATCTGGACGTTTATGCATAGCATGCCCCATATGTACTAAATTTAGGTTATGTTCAATCCAGTCTTTCATTTCAGCATTTGACATGATTTTATTAAAAACCTGTTTTACTGCTAACTCAACATTTTGGTATGAGGTTAACCAAGGAAGTAACGAGTGATTTTGAAAAACAACTGCTCGTTCAGGCCCTGGTTCATTCACTTCTTTATTTTTTAATAACACCCCTCCTTTTGTCGCTTGATAAAGACCGGCGACAATATTAAGCACAGTAGATTTACCGCAACCAGAATGGCCAATCAAAGAAATGAACTCCCCTTTGTTAATTTTAAGGTCTACGTCCTTTAGCGCGGTAAAACCCCCCGTATCGGTAGGGAAAACCATATCAATTTGACTAATATTTAAAAATGCTTGATTATCTGCTGTTGTTTTGGCTGACTTCATAATAATTTCCTTAAACGCTGACACTGGTTTTATCCCAAGATACTTTTCGTTGAAATTGCAGCATAATGCGGTCTAGCAAGAAGCCGATAAAACCGATAACAATCACAGCCGCCATTATTCTGGCAAGGGAGTCTGAACTACCATTTTGAAATTCATCCCAGACAAACTTTCCTAGACCTGGATTTTGAGCAAGCATTTCAGCCGCGATAAGTACCATCCAAGCGACACCAAAGGATAATCGCATACCAGCAAAAATCATTGGAATGGAGGCAGGTATGACTATTTTTTTGATATGAGTAAATGTTGATAGACGTAGAACTTTACTCACATTAAGCAAATCTTTATCAATTGAAGCGACCCCCATCGAGGTGTTAATCACCATTGGCCAAAGACTACACAAACTGACCGTTATCAATGAGGTTAAAAATGACTTTGACACTAGTGGGTCATCCGATACGTAAAGTGCACTAACCACCATGGTCACAAGGGGTAACCATGCTAAGGGCGACACCGGTTTAAATATCTGAACCATAGGATTTACTGCAGCATTAAAACGCTTACTTAAGCCCATAAAAATACCTAATGGGATGGCAATGACCGCGGCAACTAAAAAACCACTTGTTACCGTGATCAAACTAGTGATTATTTGATCTAAGAATGTTTCCTTACCAGTATAAGATCTAACTTTAACGACATACTTTGAGTCATTCGCTAGTTTTTCTGCGCTGCGTTTATCTTGTCGTTGATAAAAAGCATCCGCTTTTTTTCGCTCTGCTACATGCTCTTGATATAAAGTAGAAAATTGTTTAACAACCGCATTAGGCCCAGGAAAATCACCTAAAGAGGTATGAATATTCTGTGCAGTAGTTGACCACAAAAATAGAAAAATCGTGATACCAAACACTGGCAATAATATCGTATTAGTGACTTTACCTAGTATACTTTTAAATATTTTCATCATTTGTTCTGTGACGGTTAAAGTGTTTATCTTTGCGGTTGTTAAACTCATTACTTACTTCCTTTGGCTGATAATTTTTAAGCTATCGCGCTTAAAGCTTGTCACCTTTTTTAAGGCCAATACTGAATTTTTCTAAATAAGCATTCGGCTTGTTTCCGTCATAGACAATATCGTCGATAAAGTGTTGCTGAGGTCCTTTAAAACCTGTTTCATTAGTGAAGTCAGGAAACTCGCTTGCGGAAATTAGTTTATCTTCAATAAGCGACTTTGCTGCTTGAACATAAATATCAGGACGATATACTTTTGCGGCTAACTCTTTATACCATTCGTCACTTTTATCATTAGATATTTGTCCCCAGCGACGCATTTGTGTTAAATACCAAATCGCATCTGAGTAGTATGGATATGTCGCGTTATACCTGAAGAATACATTGAAATCAGGTACTTCACGTTTATCACCTTTTTCATACTCAAACGTACCGGTCATTGAATTAGCAATAACCTCATAATCAGCACCTACATAATTAGATTGGGATAATATTTTCACTGCTTCAGGTCGATTAGCATTATTTTTCTCGTCTAACCATTTCGCTGCACGAATAAGGGCACGTGTTAAGCGAATAGTGGTGTTAGGATGTTTTTCTGCAAACGCTGCAGTAATACCAAAAACTTTTTCAGGATTGTTTTTCCAAATTTCATAATCAGTGACTACTGGTACACCAATATTTTTGAATACCGCTTGCTGATTCCAAGGCTCACCAACACAATAGCCATGTATAGTGCCGGCTTCCATTGTCGACGGCATTTGTGGTGGTGGGGTCACAGAAAGTAATGCTTGGGCATCTATCTGGCCTGATGTGTCGCCTTTATGTGGCGCATAATAACCGGGGTGAATACCGCCCGCTGCTAGCCAGTAGCGTAGCTCATAGTTATGGGTGGACACTGGAAATACCATTCCCATTTTAAAAGCTTTACCGTCTGACTTTAGCTTTTCAATCACAGGCTTTAACGAATCAGCTTTTATTGGATGCACCGGCCTACCATCAGCCATTTTAGGAATGTTAGGTTTCATTTGCTGCCAAATTTTATTGGATACCGTAATGGCGTTACCGTTAAGGTCCATAGAAAATGGTGTGATAATATGGGCTTTAGTGCCATAGCCCATAGTTGCTGCAATTGGCTGACCCGCAAGCATATGAGCACCATCTAGCGTGCCATCAATAACACCATTAAGTAAAACCTTCCAGTTAGCCTGCGCTTCAATGGTGACATATAAGCCTTCATCTTCGAAATAGCCTTTCTCATAAGCAATCGCAATAGGTGCCATATCGGTCAGTTTAATAAAACCAAACTTTAGCTCTTCTTTTTCTGCCTCACCGAGCGCTTTACTGTGAGCGACGTTTGTTACTGAAAGTACTAGCGCAATACTCAGCGAAACAGTTTTAAAAGTAGAGGTTATCGATTTTTTCCAATTCATTATAAAATCCTTAGCTACATTAATAAAAATTAAACTTTTTCAAAAAAAACGCTCACTAATTATCCGCCGATTAAGGTTGATAATTGGTGAGCGCCTTTGCTCGTATACTGTTAGGTTTGTCGCCTATCTTTACCTAAAAGCGTCGTTGCAATTAGGATTTATTATTTTTTTATCGCCATTGATAAAATTATTTATTTAGAATATTAACCCTCTAATTACTTACCAAGTAGCAGTTAACATGCCAAACGATAATCCATTGATATAATTAATTTTTATATTAATTTCATGTGAGTTTTCTATGTTATCTGCACTGTAGACTATCAAATGCACCATTTATGTTCATGCCCGTGTTGTTGATAACACTTCACAAACATTGATGATATTTTTTGCGACTGTAGCTAAGGAGCAACTTTGGTTCATCGCCATTTTCCTCAGAAGTTCATAGGCTTGATTTTCACTTATTTGCTTTTGATGCATAATTAAGCCCTTTGCCCTTGCGATTAATTTTCTGCCTTCTAATTGAGTTTTTACTTGTTTTAATTCACTACGTAACGCTTGTAGTTCTTTAAAGCGCTCACTGGCTACAGAAATAATGCTATTTAAACGCTGAGGCAAAACTTCATGAACAACAAAAGCACTGACACCTGCTTTAATAGCACTTTTAATAATAATTGGTGAATCACTTTCAGAAAATATAACTACCGGTAACGGCGATATCTTATATATTTCAACGAGATCTTTAAGTGTTTTGTCACTAAGTATTTTAGTCGATAGGATTAAAAAATCAGGATTACAAAACTCTATTTGTTGTATAATAGAGTCATCAAATGAAATGTGTTTGGTTACATGGTAGGTAAGATCAATTAGTCCCTTCTTCAACATGGTTGGAGTAGAGGGTATTTCCTCAACTAGCAGGACTGAAATATTTTTAGTCTCAATGGTTTTTACGGGTTTATTTTGATTTTTTTTGCTTTTAATAGTGTGCTTTATAAGGTTCATGGTGTTTCAACCTATTTCCAATTAATTTATCCACTTACCTTATGGCAAATTCCAAGCCAACTAATATTAAAATTACATATCAACAACTTAAAATAAAAACTCAAATTATTCACTATAAATTTTGCACCAAGACATGTACATTTCAATCATTAAGCACCATCGCAGAGCAGCAATGTATGTTGACTAAATCAATAATCGAAATGTGGAGGTGATTCGCTAAAAAATGACCTTTAGTTATTAAATGCAATCAGCTTGTTACTAAAAATGGTATAACTAAAGATGATTTTTAGTGGGATAATGAATATGATGACCTCACTAAAACAGTTATTAACGCAAAGAATAATCTTAAATCACTTGACCCAAGACGACCCATTATGTATTTAATATCTTAGCTACTGCAGCTTGCACCGATGTTGTATTAGAATTAGACTTCAACCTTATAAAGTTGCTTAAAATAGATCACAAATGTATTAGTAGTAAAAAAAATGTGTAAACATCTTAAATTAAACATAGTCTCTGATATTTTGTGTCTATGGTGCATCATTGGCCACCAGTCTTTAATCAGACCTTCACTTAATATTTCAGTAGATATATCCCTTGGCAACCATTGAAGTTAGATCCCCATAGACCAAAAGAAGGTCAGGATATCACCGAATACCTTACCGAGAAATATGGTATGAGTATTTAGCAAAGTGAGCAGAATAAAGCGATGTTCAAACAGTTAGGATGGGATGTTTCTTATAAATTTCGCAATCATGGTGGTGGTCGAGTTTATAATACTTTTAATGCACATAAGCTAGGCTAATACATTAGGCTAAGAGGAATATGTGAATAGTAAGTAAACTATTAAACTGCTCATACTATTGCTGAGTCAGTTGAAGAGAACTAAATGAATATTGATTGCCTATTTATCAGCATCACATTATAAGTGTTGATGCTGATAAATTAACGCTTACTTGGCAGTTAACAGTGAAGTGTTCGCTTAAATTAAGCGACTTTTTTTGCTGAAACCTGACTCGAAAGATATTCGTCTAATGAACCTTGAAAACTCACTAATTCTTTATCTTTAATATCAATAATACGTGTTGCCAAACTTGAGACAAATTCACGATCATGGCTAACAAAAATCAACGTACCTTCAAAGGCTTTAAGTGCGTTGTTTAAGGCATCAATCGCTTCTATATCCATATGGTTAGTTGGCTCATCCATGATCAATACATTAATATCGGCCATCATTAGCATACCAAATAACAAGCGATTTTTTTCGCCACCTGAACAATTGCGCGCTTTTTTGTTAGCGTCATCGTCAGTAAACAATAAACGGCCTAACATACCACGAACGCTTAAATCGTTATGGCATGGTCTGCGCCATTGTGACATCCAATCCATTAACGTTAACTCGTTATCAAAAAATATGCCACTATCTTGTGGACAATAACCAACAGATGCATTTTCAGACCATTTAACTACACCTTCATCATGCGCTATCTCACTCATTAAACAACGCAGTAATGTTGTTTTACCAACACCATTTTCACCGATAATAGCTAACTTAGCACCAGCTTCGAGTAATAGGTCACCTTTTTCAAATAACACTTGACCATCAAAACCATGGCCAACTTTATCAAGTTCTAATGCTTGACGATGCATTTTTTTACCTGGTGAAAAATCGATTTTTGGCGTTATACGGCTCGATGATTTGACATCATCAAGTTTAATTTTATCCATTTTTTTAGCACGAGAACTTGCTTGTTTTGCTTTTGATGCATTAGCACCAAATCGATTAACAAAATCTTGTAGCTCAGCAATTTCTTCAGATTTTTTGACATTGCCCGACAATAACTGTTCACGTAGCAAACCAGACTGCTCTAGGAAAAACTCATAATTACCCGGGTAAACACGTAATTCACCGTAATCGATATCAGCCATGTGGGTACAAACAGAGTTAAGAAAATATCTATCATGGGAAATGATAATCATGGTGCACTTACGTTTGTTTAATTCACCTTCTAACCAACTGATGGTATGAATATCCAAGTTGTTGGTTGGCTCATCGAGTAATAAAATATCAGGGTTAGCGAAGAGAGCTTGAGCAAGTAAAACACGTAACTTCCAACCTGGAGCAACTTGCTGCATTGAGCCAAAATGCATTGACTCATCAATACCGGCTTCTAATAAAATTTCGCCCGCACGACTTTCTGCAGTATAACCGTCCATTTCAGCAAATTCACTTTCTAAGTCGCCAACGCGCATGCCATCGGCTTCGCTCATTTCAACTTGTGCATAGATAGCATCACGCTCTTGCTTTACTTTCCATAAAGGAGCATCACCCATGATAACAGTATCAATAACATTGTGTTCTTCAAACGCAAACTGATCTTGGCCTAACGTACTGACCTTATTACCGGTACTGACTGAGACATTACCTGAGCTTGGTATTAACTCACCACTGAGAATTTTCATGAATGTAGACTTACCGCAACCATTAGCGCCGATTAAACCGTAACGATTTCCGTTACCAAATTTTGCCGAAATATTTTCAAATAAAGGCTCTGCGCCAAATTGCATTGTAATGTTCGATGTAGTGATCAAAAGAAATCCCTGGATTTTGCTAATGGCTATTAAATGATTGATTGTTAAGTAACACTGACTTAAAAGTGATCTTGAAAATAACAAACAGACTCAAAATATTAAGGTCGCGCATTATACAGTAAAAGCGCCCTAAACAACATCTAATCTTTACGATAAAGTGATGTTTTTTTCATCAGCAACCTATCATCCAAAAGAGAGTTCAAATTATTTAATGATTATCTGGCCTACTTGAGTCATGTAATTAGTAGTGTTGAATAAAAATCAAGTATATTTATTATGTTTGGGCTTGATCCTAATGGATGTCTGATGATGGGAGATTTAGTCGAAAAAATGCTGTTAAAGTATGCCAAAGAGGCGATCTTTTTATCCTTTTTTATACCATAACTATTATAAATAGTTATGGTTGTCATTATAGTTATTTACAATTTATCCAGTAGCTAGCTGGGTTAATTATTGTCTTGGCAGGTGATTACATTAGGTTTACCCAATGATATGGGTGTGTATTTATAACACTCAGTGATCAGTAAATAATTTAACTACCCAATTACAAGTAGCACCTTATTGTTTCTTCAATGCGCATTGCGCTTCTGTTTTCATCCCTATCGCTTTAAAAAACATCGTTGCGGGACAAAAGCCAGTGAAGGATGATTGAAACAAGTTAGCGCCAACAAATACTGTTAGCCAAACATAGTTTGGATGAAGCCAATATGTTAACACCACAGATAACAGAACCATAAAACCAGCAAAACGACTAAGTGCAATTTCTACAGACATAATAAACCTCCCAACTAATAAAAACATATCAATAATATCACAACACTAGCTTACATTAGAATACACTAATATAATATCAACCAAATAACCTATAATATAATAGGTTATTTGAGGTAAATACTGTCACAAAGTCCTCACATGAATAATGGGTTTGGTATTGATATCACCATGATCGGCAATCGTTGTACAATAGCCCCCTTTAATTAATACAGCAACACTCTGGCCTTGAGAGCAGCGAATAAAAGAAAGGTGATAACCAGAGTTAATCAAGCTACTCGCTGAAAAACGTTGTGACAATGTTAATTGATGCCACAAATTTTTATCTTGTTGAGGCTGCCTACGTTCAATGAGTATATCTCGAGTCACTTTGTCACTCATACTAGTACCCAATATTGAGTTACAGTCGTAAAATCAATTAGACCTTTGCCAGTATTAATAAGCACAAAACATACCTGAAAAAACAACTAAATAAAAATCAATATTTTATAAAACTAAATCAATATTATAAAAATGATAAAAGCTAATTTGTAAAACTTTTTGACAGTAATTATGTTCCTGAAAATAAATATATAGTCTTTTGAATTTATATGGTTGCGCTATACGCATACAAGCGCTCACCCTTTAGTAAAGACCAGTCATCAAAGGTATAGTAAAAGTTAGTCTGTATTAACTTTATTACCATATTTAAATTAAAAAATAGTCGTCTTACATCAGCCTAGATTAATTAAAAACATGAAAGCGAGTAAGAAGGCTAGCAAAAACCTTATTGACACTGGTAGAATCGGAAGATAGATTAATATTTTTTTATGAGAAGATTTTTAGATGGGCAGAGCATACCAAAACCGCAAATTATCAATGGCTAAAACAGCCGGAGCAAAAACTAAAGTTTATTCTAAATACGGTAAAGCCATTTATGTTAGCGCCAAAGAAGGCGGCGTAGACCCTGAGGGTAATTTAACATTACGTGGTTTGATTGAGAGAGCAAAAAAAGATCAAGTACCTACACATGTAATTGAAAATGCGATAAAAAAAGCTTCTGGTGCTGGTGGTGAAGATTTTGTGGCAGCTCGATACGAAGGTTTTGGTCCAGGTAACTGCATGGTCATTATTGATTGTTTAACAGACAATGGCAATCGCACCATTAAAGATGTTCGTCAATGCTTTTCTAAATCACAGTCTAAAGTTGGCTCGTCTGGCACTGTTTCTCATATGTTTGATCATCAGGCGGTATTCGCCTTTAAAGGCGAGGATGATGAAGTAATATTAGAAAGCTTGATGATGGCAGATATTGACGTAACTGACGTTGAACTAGAAGATGGTATCATCACTGTTTATGCACCTCACACTGAGTATTTTAAAATTAAAACTGAGTTTGCTAATTCTATGCCTGAATTTGATTTAGAAGTGGAAGAAATAACTTGGGTACCTCAGACCTATGTTGATATTGAAGGCGAAGAAGATACCGCTAATTTCGAAAAATTTATTATGATGCTTGATGAATGCGATGATGTTCAAAATGTTTATCATAATGCGGAACTGAAAGATTAATCTGACCTTTAATTTTTTCAAGCGTTAACCCACAAGAATAACAACGAAAAGGAACATAGACATGTTCCTTTTTTTCAAAAAAACATTCTAATTAACCACTTATATTTTTCCGACATGACTATTCATGACTAACGGGTTATTCAATTACTTCACCGTGATATATTATTTGATTTAAATGAACAATATAACTTGGTCTATTTCAAATATATGAGATAATTGAGGTTGGCACAACATACAACATACCAATGGCTCATTATGAAACTTTTAGTTCGCAATCTTTCACGTTCAACAACCGAACAAGAAATCCGTATATTATTTTCTGCTCATGGCTCGGTCACAGAATGTAGCTTAGTTTTAGACAACGAAACAGCTAAATCAAAAGGCTTTGCTTTTATTATAATGCCTAATGAAAGTGAAGCGAAGTCTGCAATGAATAACTTACACGAGACAAGGGTTGCTAAAAATAAAATCCGAGTAAAAATAGCTCAGTAATATTATTGTAAAAAGGTAAAAGCCAGCGTATTCAATGCTGCCTTTTTACTGGTTATTTTAACATGTAAGATTAACTTAGCAGTCAACTGAACCTTAAATTTTATCCCTTATTAGCTAGAGACACACCTTAAATTTCGACAACCGAATTGGCATTGGATCTTTCAATGATTTTAACCAAAGTTGTTTGGATAACCTCACTTTCTCGCGCATCAGTGTCACTGACAAATCGCTCTTCCTGTGCTGCCGCACCTTCTTCTAAAGTAAAAAGAACAACGACTTCTGTTGCACAATCATTATTTTCACCCAAATACTGTAAAGATATTTGAGGATAACCTTTAAAACCTTTCTTCACTTGTTTAGCAATGCGTTTTTTTGCTTTATCTATATTCATAATAAGTCCTTGTGCTTTTTTGATTAAAGAAGTAATACAGCCACTTTTCTATTTGGATATAACGAGTCGATCTTGTGACCAAGGTTTAGCATTCCATAATTTAATAACTAAATTTTTATTAGCCTTGATCAAAACCTTTCACCCTATTATTTGCAGACAGCTGTATTATCGAAAAAATGAAAAGTTTTACCGCGACTCAACAAAGTTATAGTATCGACTATACAACACTTTAACGACATACGAACAAATGAGTACTCTATCGACTATCGCATAAATATTTACACAAAAGTAACTAATTGGTTTGTCCTTTTAGCCAGAGAATTCTAAATAGACAAAGATTGAATAGCGTCTGACACCGTTAAAAAGTAAATTTTAGACAGGCAAAGTGTCGATTTTTTAAACTCATGAGCACGTATTAAATTTGTCATTTCCTCTGCGAAAACTATCTGGCGAGTTTTTATTAACTTAAGTTTTCCTGCAATCGACTCTATTAAGTACCTGCAGCCTAATGAGTCGATAACATTATCTTCATCACTTAGGAGTAACTCTTGACATTCAGAGATAAAGTCAAGCTCAGAGTCTAAATAAATCAGCTCATCATCTCCCGCTAATTCGAGTATACAGGGCCATGAAATCATATAAATTGCCTTAATAAAAATAACGTCTCATTAACTGACGCCTATGATAGTTTTATTGTTATAGCTTGCTTCAGTCAAACGATAATATATTGTTAAAGGCGCAATGCAACATCAAAAACAGCATATACCGACAAAGGCATCTAATGTTATGAATATATATTCTTCTGGGGTTTGAGGGTGCTACTAATTTTGGTTAATAATATAAAATACCGTCTTCTGCTTAAGTAAAAAAATAATTAACTAGCCGGTTTAACTTATTAAAACACACCAACTTGGATTATAAAGTTAAAGGGTTACCTCAACACAAAAACACTATACCTGAATACTACCTTCTAAATATTGTACCGCTTTACCTGAAATATAAACCTTATCACCTTCTACACTGCACATTAATTTACCTCCACGTTTGGAGGCTTGATAGGCAACGAGTTGAACTTTGTTTAACTTATTAGCCCAATAAGGAGCTAGACCAGCATGAATGGATCCTGTTACGGGATCCTCATCACCGCCATTGGCCGGCCAAAAATAACGAGAAACAAAGTCATACTCACTGGATTGAGCAGTGACTACAACATCATATGGAGCAAGTTGCTTTAATAAGTCACTATTTTGTTTAACGCTAAGTACGTCATTTTCTTTTTCATAGACCACAAAATAGGCTTGGTTATTCAACAGCACATTTTCAGGAGGAATTGATAGCCCGTTTAATAAAGCCAACGGAATATTCTCAACCTTTTGAGGATGTTGGTTAGGAAAGCTCATTTGGATATACCCATTATCAGCTTCTATCACAGATAAATGACCAACAGCTTTTGCAAAAAAGTCAATTGATTTTAAACCCTCATTGTTTGCAAAAATAACAAATGAAGCGGCTAAAGTGGCATGACCACAAAAGTCAATTTCTGTTATCGGTGAAAACCAACGTATTTGATAATTTTGGCTCTTTATTTTTTTAACAAAAGCTGTTTCAGAAAGATTATTCTCTGTAGCAATCGATTGCATAAGTTTTTCACAAAGCCAGTTTTCTGTGATGATTACCGCAGCAGGATTACCTTTAAAAGTTGACTCAGTAAAGGCATCGACCACATTAATTTTTAATTCCATTTGAATATAATACCCCAGTGTTTATGATTACTAAAAAACTTAAGCGCATGTAAAATAAGGTATTATATATCTAAGACACTGCTACTTCAATAGCCCCCATCGGCAGATTAAAACGATGACCAATACCTATATTATTATTTTAATCGCTACCGCCTGTAAAATATAGCTAAGGTCTTGGTCAGTGGAAAACCGCTAACTACTTTTTATTATTGAATAACTTGTGAGTGTTGTAGCTTGCCCCAAGTTTACTGAAACCGCTTAATAGAACAGCTTGACAACGCAGTAATTAGAGCCGCATAACTAAAAGTGGGTATAAACCAGCTGATACCTGTATCATAAATAAAGCCCCAATTTATTTTACTTTGACTGTGAAATAGTCCACTAGGGTTCTTTAAACACCCCCATATAAGAATAATGCTAGTAAAAATAAGTGATACACCAAACCATGCGAGAATTGCACAATACCAAATTTTTTTATTTATACCCACCCATTTCAATTAGTCACTCTCTGGTGTGATTAAAAGCTAAACTCTAGGCAAATTAACACTTCTAGAAGGGTCTCGCTGCAGAAAGAATTTTTAATGAGTCGTTACCTGCTATTTGTACTCAGCTGCCGTAATAAACTCACCAAATGTTTCACACCAAACCACAACAGTATTAAAAGCGTTCAAGTCAATGCCAGCGTCTACTTCCACGATGAAGTTATCAAAGGTTTTTACATTACCGATAAGTACCAGAGATGACTTCAGCTGCTCATATTCCGTTCCTGTTTCAACAAATTCTGGAGAAAAGTAGAGTTTGTAGTCTGGTCCAAGTTCACCGATGAAAGTTATATAGTCATTACCAATAGAAAGCGTACCCTGCCCCCAATGCAATAAATCACTGACTTTAAGATCTTTTGTGAACTGAGCTGAATAGACAGATTGTGACGACATTGACCAAATATCACGTTCACTTGGCGCCGGAGCTGCAGTAAGTATTGGCAACGCATAGATACCAATAGCAAACCCGACAGCCAAAAAAATAATATGGATAAAGGCAAAAGTAGCCAACGTCTTTTTTGCCTTATTATCTACCTTGAATTTATAAAGCGAACTTAAACAGCTTTATGAATTACCACGTTGACAATTCCAACATATTTCAAAAGAAGGACCGTTGTTCTCAGAACAGTTTTTACACGTCCAATCAGCGATATTATTGCTATTCTCGGATAATTTGACAATTTCAACTGCACGATTAAAATCTAAGTCATCAAAAACCCAAACTTCTGGCCATGAATCAAAAGCTGAGATCTCGCCAACCGCACCTTGTGCAAATTCATTTTTGATAAAAGTATTTATTTTTTGTGTCTCAATTAGATTTTTCACATTGTTCACAAGAAAGTGGCTTTCATTAGTATATACCATCTTCATAATTGAATACCCATAGCGCTATTTTAAGCGTAGAAAGATTAAAAGTGAAAGAGGGTTTGTCTCTTATGTCACGAAAAAAAGAAACTTCGGTAGCACCAGATTAAGATAAACGTCTTTCGTTTATCTTAATCTATCAAGCTTTTAAGAAAACAGCTACTTTTCGTCAATAACGTCGGTTAATACTATTATTCCCATTATAAAAAAACCGAACAATATGTTCGGTTTTTTAGTAGACATCATAGCGATTGCAATTAAGGCATCATGGCTTCTTGGTCTTCACCTTCTTTTAGAATGACTTCTGGCATTAAATCTTCTTTCGAAATTCCTAATGCTAACGCCACTAAACTGGCGACATAAATTGAAGAATAAGTACCAACAAACACACCAAACAACAATGCGGTTGCAAAACCATGAATGAGCTCACCACCTCTAAAAAACAATGCAGCAAGTACTAGTAGTGTGGTAATTGAAGTGATAAACGTACGACTCAATGTTTGTGTTAGCGAGATATTAATGATTTCTTCAGGACTACCTTCTCTAATTTTTCTAAAATTCTCTCTGATCCGATCAGAGACAACAATAGTATCATTGAGTGAATAGCCGATAACCGCTAATATTGCTGCTAAAACCGTCAAATCAAAAGCTAATCCTAAAATTGAAAACAAGCCCAGTGTCAGTAAAACATCATGGAACAAGGCAACAACTGAACCAACCGCAAAACGCCATTCAAAACGAAAGGCAACATAAAACAATATACAGATAAGCGCGGTTAACATCGCTAATCCACCTTGCTCTGCTAATTCGTCACCAACACTTGCACCAACAAACTCTATACGGCGCATATCAATTTTTTGACCCGTACCTTCTTGTAATACGGCTAACACCTCGTTACCTAGCATTTCAACTTTTACGTCTTCGCGTAAAGCTAGGCGAATAACAACATCTCGGCTACTACCATAAAGTTGCACTATGGCATCACTATAACCGTTGGTGTCCATTAATGCTCTTAACTTGGTTAAGTCAGCGGCTTCTTCAAACCCCACTTCAATTAAGGTACCACCCGTAAAATCAAGACCAAAATTGAGTTTATTGGTTGCTAGAGAATACACTGCGGTAATCATCAATATCGCACTAAATATCATCGCTATTTTTCGGTAACTCATAAAAGCGACAGTTTCTTTTAATTGTAAAATTTGCATAATTATTTCAACTTATCCCTTAAAATTATATTGGTAGTTTCTTTAGGGATTTTCCACCCCAAATGGAGTTAACGACTGCACGAGTACCAACTACTGAGGTAAACATGGAGGTGATAATACCGATTGATAATGTCACAGCAAAACCTTTGATTGGGCCAGTACCAATAGCAAACAAAATAACAGCGGCAATTAAGGTAGTAATGTTGGCATCAATAATTGTTGAAAATGCGGCTTCATAACCTTGATGGATAGCTTGTTGTATAGTTTTACCTTCACGAATCTCTTCACGGATGCGCTCAAAAATAAGTACGTTTGCATCAACAGCCATACCAACGGTTAGTACAATCCCTGCCATGCCTGGGAGTGTTAAGGTCGCTCCTGGAATTAATGACATCACACCAATAATTAAAACTAAGTTTGCCCCTAAAGCCAAATTAGCCACGATACCAAAAGTGCGGTAATAAATAATCATAAAGATAAAGACTAAACCAAATCCCAGCATAATAGCTTGAAAACCTAGTTGTACATTTTCCGCACCTAATGTAGGACCGACAGTACGCTCTTCAACGATTTGAATGGGTGCAATTAACGCCCCCGCACGTAATAATAACGCTAAGTTGTGTGCTTCAGCCGGGCTACCTGCCCCAGTAATACGAAAGCTTTTACCCAAACGAGATTGAATGGTGGCAACACTGATAACTTCTTGGTGCTTTTCAAAGACCAAGTTGCCTTCGGCATCTTTTTTATCAGTTGCTTTGTATTCAATAAATACCGTTGCCATTGGCTTGCCAATATTACTTTTGGTGCCATTTGACATTTTACTGCCCCCGGCAGAGTCAAGCGAGATATTAACTTGAGGACGAGAAAATTCGTCAAAGCCAGATTTTGCATCAACAATATGATCACCTGTTAGCATGATCCGTTTTTTCAATAATACGGGGCGACCATCACGCTCATATAATAAAATAGAACTCGCCGGAACTCGGCCTTTTAATGCTTGACCAATATCACCCGTTTGATCAACCAATCTAAATTCAATAGTTGCGGTAGCATTTAAAATTTCTTTTGCCTTTGCCGTATCTTGAACACCTGGTAGTTCAATAATAATATGCTTTTTACCTTGGCGTTGAACCAAAGGTTCAGCTACACCTAACTCGTTTACACGGTTACGGATAATAGTAATGTTTTGTTGAAGGGCATAATCACGGATTTCTTTGATTTTAAGCTCTGTCATTGACACTTTCAGTGTAAGATCGTCTTGATTATCAAGCCATTCCATACCATTATAGCTTTTTTTAAGTGTTGATTGGCCTAGGTCAAGATCTTCAACATTACGAAAAAGTACTATAACATTATCATTTTCTTGTTTGACACTACGGTAACGAATCTTTTCGCCACGTAAATCAGTACGAAAATCATCAACCATGGCATCAACCGCTTTGTCGATTGCCGCTTGCATGTTCACTTCCATTAAGAAGCTCACACCACCAGATAAATCTAATCCCAGTTTCATCGGTGTGCCTCCAAGCGAGGCTAACCAAGCAGGTGTGGCCGGTGTTAAATTTAAAGCAACAGAGTATTTATCACCTAAATTTTCATCCAATAAGTCACGAGCACGTAGTTGTTGTTCGGTATCATTAAAACGAACGAGTACTTGACCTTCTTCAAGGACAACACTTCGAACGTCAATATTTGTTTTAGATAACTGAGATTGAATTTTATCAACAGTAGCAAGATCAACTTCAAGACCGCGTAGGCCAGAAATTTGAACAGCGGGGTCTTCACCATATAAATTAGGTAAAGCATAGAGTGCACCAAAAGCGACAATAAACATCACCATCAGCGTCTTCCATAAGGGATATTTATTTAACACACGTTATCCTTTTAAAATATATTTCTTTAAAATTTTATTTACACACAGCATATCGTTTTAACTAAATCAGTCGGTTAGTGCAAAGAAAAAGCACACCATTGACGTTACTCAATGGGTACTTTTTCTACCATGATAAAGTCAACTCAAACAATAAAGCAATTATAGGGTTTTCATTGTGCCTTTTGGCAATACCGCATTAATGGCTGATTTTTGTAAAACAACTTCCACGCCTTCAGCAACACTTATAACAAGAAAATCTTTCTCATCAGATACTTTAACAATTTTACCAACAATGCCGCCTTGCGTTAAAACTTCATCACCTTTTGAAAGTGTTGACATTAAGCCTTTATGTTCTTTAACACGTTTAGCTTGTGGGCGGTAAATCATAAAATAAAATACTAAGCCAAAAACGGCTAACATAACCAACATTTCCATACCGCCACCTGCGGGGGCTGGTGCTGCTGCTGCGTGTGCTGTACTGATAAATAAACTCATAATTTCCTCTTGTTTTTCTTATTGATAATATAATTAATAAAACTTTTCATTTGTATAATGTGAGTAGCTTTACGATGTTAACTCTGGCACTGGCAAACCGCGTAATGCATAGAATTCTTTTACAAAGGCGTCTAATTTACCCTGCTCAATGGCATGACGCAAACCTTGCATTACTTTTTGATAAAAATGTAGGTTATGTAAGGTATTTAATTGTGAGCCTAAAATCTCTTTACACTTGTCTAAATGATGTAGATAAGCGCGAGAATAATTTTCACAGGTGTAACAATCGCACGTTGGATCAAGTGATCCGGTATCTGTTTTATGGACAGCATTACGGATTTTGATTACACCATTATTAACAAATAAATGGCCATTACGCGCGTTACGTGTCGGCATAACACAGTCAAACATATCAATACCGCGACGCACACCCTCTACTAAGTCCTCGGGTTTACCTACTCCCATAAGATATCGGGGTTTATTCTCAGGTATCAAGGGGGCCGTATGATCTAAAATTCTGATCATATCTTCTTTTGGCTCACCTACTGATAATCCACCAATAGCATAACCATCAAATTCAATCGCTTTAAGACCATTTACTGACACTTCGCGCAAATCTTCATACATGCCGCCTTGTATAATGCCAAATAATGCAGAAGGGTTATCGCCGTGAGCATCTTTGGAGCGCTGTGCCCAACGCAAAGATAGCTCCATTGATTTTTTTGCAACACCATGGTCTGCAGGATAAGGGGTACATTCATCAAAAATCATCACTACATCAGAGCCTAAACTGCGCTGCACATCCATTGAGCGTTCAGGCGTCAACATGATTTTTTCACCATTAACAGGCGAGCTAAAACGAACCCCTTCTTCAGTAATTTTACGCATTTTACCTAAGCTAAAAACTTGGAAACCACCCGAATCGGTAAGAATAGGTTTTTGCCAATTCATAAAACCGTGCAAACCTCCATGCTGTTCAATAATATCAGTACCCGGACGTAACATTAAATGAAAAGTGTTACCTAAGATAATATCAGCACCTGTCGCATCAACTTCTTCTGTTTTCATACCTTTAACCGTACCGTATGTACCTACTGGCATAAATGCAGGAGTTTCTACCACACCGCGAGCAAACGTTAAACGGCCCCGGCGTGCTTTGCCATCAGTATTGATCAAGTCATATTTCATTTTGCTTTTCTCAGCATTGTTCATATTTTTCTCCTTGCCAACTAGCAAAACAAGCTAACGGCGATTTAACAGTGTACATTAAGGCAAAAACACACTGGAATGACAAACTAATTTGTTTTTTTCGTTAAAAACATCGCATCACCGTAACTGAAAAAACGATATTTTTTTTCAATGGCATGTTGATAGGCGCCAATGATATTGTCATAGCCGGCAAAAGCACTGACCAGCATTAATAATGTTGACTCAGATAAATGAAAGTTAGTCACTAAGCCGTCAATAAGTTGAAACTCGTAACCGGGTGTTATAAAAATGTCGGTATATTGATAGAAAGGTGCGAGCTCTGTGCCCTTTTCTTGTGCTTTTTTGGCTGCACTTTCTAACGAGCGAACAGAAGTGGTACCAACAGCGATTACGCGACCACCGCTTTCTTTAGTTTTGTTAATTTGCTCAATAACTTCCATTGAAACTTCAACGTATTCTGCATGCATAATATGATCGGAAATTTCATCAACTTTTACCGGTTGAAAAGTACCTGCACCAACATGTAATGTAACAAAAGCAAAGTCGACACCTTTATCTTTAAGTGTTGCTAACATCGCCTCATCGAAATGTAATCCAGCAGTAGGGGCAGCAACAGCGCCTGGTTTTTCATTATAAACGGTTTGATAACGCTCGCGATCACTGTTTTCATCAGGTCGGTCAATATAAGGAGGTAACGGCATATGGCCAATAGCATCTAATACCTCAAGAACCGATTGTTCACCATGAATTTTTAACTCAAAAAGGGCACCATGCCGGGCAACCATTGTCGCTTTAACTTTACCCTCAAGTAATAATTCACTACCTACCTTGGGTGCTTTACTTGCACGAATATGCGCTAAAACACTGTGTTCATCAATTAAACGCTCAACCAACACTTCAACCTTGCCACCAGTGGATTTTTGACCAAACATGCGAGCAGGAATAACACGAGTATTATTAAAAACCAATAAATCACCCGGTTGGATTTGTTCCACTAGCTTTAAAAAAGTACCATCGGTAAGTTCGCCCGTGTTGCCATTTAGGGTGAGTAAGCGACTTGCTGTACGATCTGGCGTGGGGTAGCGAGCAATAAGCTCTTCAGGTAAATCAAAAGAAAAATCGTCAACACGCATGGTTTATATCGTCTATTTAGTTAGGAAATCAGTAGAATAAAAAAGGCGTTATTTTAGTGCTCAGTCAATGTAATAGCAAGTTAAAAACCACCTCAACGTTTATAGGTATAAAATGGAGGATAATTAATGCTGTTTATAATCAAAATTCAACGAAGTTTGTCTGTTAAAAGTAAGTTTTTGCCGTATGCTCAAGTAATCAAGTCTTTATTGTATCTTAAAGAGAAAACCGTATGAAAAACCTTGCCTTTGCTATCGCAAAAACTATTTTAAATGGTTTTGACCGTCACATATATTTGTTCAGTGAAATAACTCAATCAGCTCAGCAACGATTTGAGCACTGCGAGTGGGCAGAGGTTCAGCTTGCTGCAAAAGCAAGAAATGACTTTTATGACTTACGTGTTTCTGAAACGCTTGATACCATCAAACAAGATTTTTTCATTACTGAACTTGATGATGATGTTTGGCAGACGGTAAAAACAGCTTATGTCGAGCTATTATCAAGCCACTTTCAACCCGAATTAGCTGAGAGCTTTTACAACTCTGTATTTTGTCATTTATTTGAGCGTAAGTATTATCATAACGGCTATATTTTTGTTGAAAGTAGCTGCCGTTTATCTCAAAGAACGCCACCAAAAATATTCAAGCGCTACCGGCCTTCGGTAAAAGGCCTTTATCAAACCATTACCGATATTATGAATCACGAGGAATTAAACCTGCCTTATGAGAATATAAAGCGTGATATTAATACACTCATCCGTGCCTTTCGCCAACAAGCTTATAAAACACGTTATCAAGCCAGTGATTTACAATTTGAGATCCTTAATTTTATTTTTTACCGTAATAAAGGTGCATATATTATTGGCCAAGTCATTTCTCCTGCCGGTGTAACCCCTTTCATAGTTACCGTGCTGAATAATGAAAAAGGCAGCCTCTATATTGATGCGCTGTTGACTGATGGTCAGTCAATGGCGGTTGTTTTTGGTTTTGCCCGAGCCTACTTCTTTGTTGACTGTCAACACCCGCATGCGTTAGTAGATTTTTTAAAAGGCTTAATTCCTAATAAAACCCGTGCCGACTTATATTCAGCTATTGGGTTTCATAAACAAGGAAAAACCCAGTTTTATCGTGATTTCCTTCATCATTTAGACGCGAGTAATGACCAATTTATTTTAGCTGCGGGGATTAAAGGCATGGTGATGTCAGTTTTTACCCTACCCTCTTATCCCTATGTATTTAAGATAATTAAAGATAAATTCTCCCCCAGTAAAAACATGACTAAAAAGGATGTTAAGGGGAAATACCGTTTGGTTAAATTACACGACAGAGTTGGTAGAATGGCTGATACCATGGAGTACTCAGAGGTCGCTTTTCCTAAAAACAGATTTTCGGAAGAGTTACTTGAAGAGCTCACTAAGGTGGCCAGTTCAATCATTCGTTATGAAGATGACTTAATCATTATTCAGCATTTATACATTGAACGCCGCATGGTGCCATTAAACCTCTACCTTGTTGATGCGACTGATGAACAACTTGATGAGGCTATTTATGGTTATGGTAAAGCAATTAAACAATTAATTTCTGCTAATATTTTTCCAGGTGATATGTTATTAAAAAACTTTGGTGTGACCCGTCATTCCAGAGTCATTTTTTATGATTACGATGAAATTACTTACATGAACGAAGTTAATTTCAGGGTAAAGCCTATTGCAATAACAGAAGATCAAATATATGCAGCTGAGCCTTGGTATTCTGTTGATCCCGGCGATATGTTCCCTGAAGAACTAGCTACTTTTGCCTTAGCTAACCCTAGGTATAAAGCTGCATTTATTAAGCATCACCCTGAATTACTTGAAGCATCGTTTTGGCAGCAATGTCAAAAGAATGTAGCCGATGGTATGGTAGAAGATGTTTTTCCGTACCCCGACAACTTAAGGTTTTGTAATTTACGAAAGGCTAACAATAATACTCAATAAATTTAAAGTGCTCTAAAGCAGTGATACCGCTCTAGAAAATGGTGATTTGTCGAATATTCAAGCAAACAAACATTATTTTGCAAATTCCACTTTACCTTTTTACTGCCATGAGTATAATGCTTCACCTGTTGCAGGGGTGTAGTTCCAATTGGTAGAACAGCGGTCTCCAAAACCGACGGTTGGGAGTTCGAATCTCTCCACCCCTGCCATTTCCCCCTTCCTTGTGACATCATTTTATTCTATGAGTTATTCTTTAATTCTGTCATCATGTCATTGATGATAACCTCACTACTTAATTAAAATAATTATCTCATTATGACCATCAGTAAACGACAATTTAAATTACTTAATGCTATGAATATTCCATTATGGGTTTCAAAGCATTCTGATCCTGTGCCGGTAATAAAAACGAATAAAGAAAAATCGACAAGGGATGTGGTCGTAGAGTTAGCTGCGCTTGTCGATAATAAGTTATTTAATGATATTTTAATTACCATGGGTTTATCATCAACTAATGCGGTTTTAGCTACTAATCATAAAAATAGTGTGCAGGTTGGAGAAATCTATTGGCAGTTTTCTGATAAAGACATGATAGAGTTTAACAATAACCTGTTAATTATTCCTAACCTTCAACAGTTAGAAAAATCACCAAAACTTAAACGTCAATTATGGCAACTAATAATCGATAAAGAATTAATATGTCGTTAAATATCCACCCAATAACCATCGCTGATGTTGAAAGCCTTATGCCAATAGAAAGGGCATGTCACTCTCATCCCTGGAGTGAAAAAACTTTTATCAGTTGTGTTGGTGGTCGTTATTTTGGTCAACATATTAAGAATAATAAATCTGAGGTTACTGGTTTTTACATTGGCGAACATATCGCTGGTGAAGGAACATTAATGGATATTTGTGTCATACCAAATGAGCAAGGAAATGGCTTTGGTAAAACTTTATTGCTTGAATTTTTTAAACAATGTCGTCAATTACACTTAACTAAAATTCATTTAGAAGTTCGTGCAAAAAACATCAGTGCCCAAATGCTTTATATTAACCAAGGTTTCATCGAAACAGGACGTCGAACGGGGTATTATCCAAGTGCTAATGGTTTTGGTTATGAAGATGCCATTGTAATGATAAAAAAATTATAAACCTTTTAAGTCAGTGCATTGAAATACTGCATTATCAATGCAACATATTGAAGACGAGTCAATATCAAATCCTCGCAATATATGCCTAAAAAACTGACATCACAAAGGCCATTATTAAGCCTGCAAAACTATTCTTTCCAATGATTTAAATGATCAAGCTGATCAATATATTTTTGTAATGAAAACTGATGAAAAACGCTTTTATGAACCAATGAGCCAGATAATAGTGCTCAAACCACTAAAAAATCATTGTATGATATTATCCGAAATGTAGAAGCTATAAGCCTCTAAAAATAAAACCCTATGAGTATTAACTGCCCTTGAGTTCAAAGTGATGTCATTAATTGAGTTGCCATATCTGGTCAATAATTACCTTAAAGATCACTATTTCACTGAAGGGGATTAAATAAAAACCAAGCAATAAAGCTTGGCTTTATGGCCTACACTTAAGATTAATGCTGACCTCTAAAGCCTAGGCCTTGTCTACTATTTCATTATCCAACCTATTTTTACAGTCTATGTCGACTAGCAACCCCTGCAGCTTCTTCACTTTCAGCTGTAGCTATCTCGTTGGCAATAGCCTGTGGTGACCCGGTATTTCGGCATAACCAATAATATGCACCCGGCACAATAAACAGAGTAAAAACACTCGCTAAGGAAACACCTGCAAATATAACCACGCCAATAACCATACGACTTTCAGCACCCGGTCCTACCGCAAAGACTAACGGGATAGCACTGGTAACCGTAGTAAACGTTGTCATGACTATTGGGCGTAGGCGTTGCTGAGCAGCGCTAATCAACGCCTCTTCAAACGCTATTCCCCTATCACGTAGTTGATTGGCAAATTCAACAATTAAAATACCATTTTTAGCTGCTAAACCTATGAGCATAACAATACCTATCTGGCTATAAATATTCAAACTCATCCCCATCAATTGAAGACCAGCTAAAGCCCCCACTAAGGCCAAAGGTACCGTAAGCAATATCACAAAAGGATGAATAAAGCTTTCAAACTGCGCGGCCAATACTAAATAAGTAATTAATAACGCCAAGATAAAGACAAATAAAATTGAGTTACCCGACTCTTTTAATAATAAAGACTCACCTTTATAATCGGTTTGTACATTTTCTGGTAGATTTTTTTTGACGATGTTTTCTAAAAAGGCCAACGCGTCCCCTAACGCATAACCATCCGCTAGATTTGCCGTAATAGTAATACTACGTAAACGGTTATACCGGTTTAAACGAGACGATGTTGCATTTTCACTAATATGTAGCATGTTAGCGAGCGGTATCAGTTTATCTGTCGTGCGGGCCCGCACATAAACATTATCAATATCCGTTGGACTCTGAAATTGCTTTTCATCCCCTTCAAGCATGACATTATATTCTTCGCCACGGTCAACAAAGGTTGTCACTCGACGCTTACCTAGCATCGTTTCTAATGTTTGTGCTATATCACCTACTGGCACACCTAAATCATAAGCTCTGTCTCGGTCTATCTGTACTAACAACTGCGGATAGGTTTCTTTATAGTCACTATTGATATTAGAAAGCTGAGAATTCTTCTGCGCTTCTTCAATTACAATATCACGCCATTGTGCTAACTCAGCAAAAGTATTGCCTTGTAAAACAAAAGATACCGGAGAACTACCACCGCCTCCACCGCCAATGCCCCGTCGCATAATAGCAAAAGCTCTGACATCAGTGACATCTTGCACATCTTTATTAATTTTATTAATAACACTAAAGGTATCAATACTTCGTGTTTTCCAATCAGGTAAACCAACAATGGCTATACCACCGCTACCACCAAATCCTGGGACTCTAACGAGCACTCGGTCTAATTCACCTTTAGCTTGATAAGCTAATAATTTTTCTTCTATTTGTTGCATGTTTTTAACATTATTATCATAACTAGCGCCTTCAGCACTCTGCATCATCAAAAAGAAATTACCACGATCTTCTTTTGGCGTGTATTCGCTTGGTAAATCAGTAAAGAGTAGATAAATAGCCGTCAGAGATAAAGACAACACTAAAATAATAAGGATAGGTTGGTGTATAGCATTTTTTAACGCCCGGCCATAGCTGGCTTCAAATTTAACAAAGCCTTTGTCGAGTATTTGACCAAAAGAAGAACTACGCTGACGGTGTTTTAACATTTTAGAGCACAGCATAGGTGTTAATGAAAGTGCGGTTACACTTGAAAAAACCACTGCTGCAGCAATGGCAATAGCAAACTCAGTAAACAAACGCCCGACATTACCAGATAAAAAGACTAAGGGTACAAACACGGCAACCAATACCAAGGTCGTTGCAATAACAGCAAAAGCAACTTCTCTTCCACCTTCATAAGCAGCCATTAGAGGGGCTTGACCACTTTCTATGCGACGATAAATATTTTCTAAAACGACAATAGCATCATCAACAACTAGACCTATTGCTAGCACTAATGCCAGTAAGGTTAATAAGTTAATAGAAAAACCAAACCAAGATAACGTCATCATGGAGCCAATTAAGGCAATAGGAACGGTAACCGCTGGGATTAACGTAGCTCGGACATTACCCAAGAAGATGAATATGACTAAAACAACCATTAACATCGCAATAATTAAAGTATTGTAGACTTCATCAATGGATCCTTGAATAAACACCGAACTGTCATAACTGTTAGTAATGGTGGTACCTACCGGCAATCCATTACGGATGTTAAACATTTCTTTGCGCGCCGACTTAACCACCTCAAGCGTATTGGCTTTAGACTGTTTAATAACACCTAAACCGACCATGTTTTTACCATTGCCACGAAACATATTTTCATCGTCTTCCGCACCAATAAAAACTTCTGCGACATCACCTAAACGAACTAAAGCGTTAGACTCTGAACGTGATATCACCATATTGGCAAAGTCCTGAGCTGATAAATAACTCCGTTCTACCCTGATTGAAAAATCTCGATCGATTGACTCAACCCGCCCGGCTGGTAATTCAACATTTTCTGCACGCAATGTGGTTTCAATATCGCTAACGGTAAGGTTACGTGCCGCCATGGCGATTCGGTTTAAACGAATTTTCATCGCGTAAGTACGACCACCACCTAGTTGTACCCGCGCAACCCCATCAACAACAGCAAATCTGTCCACGATATAACGATTAGCATAATCGGTTAATTGCAAAGTACTCATGGTTTCACTTTGTAAAACAAACCAAACAATAACATTTTCATCATCGTTTGCTTTTGATACTTCTGGAGGATCTGCTTGTTCGGGTAAGTTACGTAAGGCTCTCGAAATTCTGTCACGGACATCATTGGTTGCCGCATCAATGTCACGATTCAAATCAAACTCAATGGTGATACTAGAACGACCAACACGGCTATTAGAGTTAATTGTTTTAACCCCTGCAATTCCACTGATCCTATCTTCTAATACTTGTGTTATTTTGGTTTCAACAATAGCAGCAGAAGCACCAGGATAAGACGTGCTAATATTAACCACAGGGGGATCAATATCTGGATACTCTCGAAGCGGTAACATTAAAAAAGCGACAATACCGAACGTTATAATCAGTAAATTAATGACGGTAGCAAAAACAGGTCTTTTAACGGAAAGATCAGATAGTATCACTAGGTGTTACTCCCCTGAGAGACAATTACCTTTGCATCAGACTTGAGCTCAGCCTTCTCAAAATTTTGATCAGTGATAGAGACCGCCGTACCGTCCCTTAATTTTAATGCACCCTCAACCACAACAAGTTCACCGCCGATTAAGCCGGATAATATTTCAACAAAGCCTGGATGGCGACGTCCAATCTCAATGCTTTTACGTAATGCCTTTTCTTCATTAACAACAAAAACATAATGTTTATCTTCTATCGGAATAATTGCACTTTCAGGTAATTGCAATATTTTTTCAATCTGAAGTAATACACTAATATTTAACAGCATCCCTGGGCGAAGTTTACCTAGTGGGTTAGCGATCATGGCACGGACTTTCATACTTCGGGTTTCAGCATCTATCCGGCTATCTATCGCAGTAATTTTGCCAACAAACGTTTTTTCATTATAAGCGATATTAAAAGCGGTAATCGTTTGATCAATATGAATTTTAGTAAATAAACGCTCAGGTAGATAAAAATCTACTTTTATTTGAGATAAATCATCTAGGCTAGTAATAATGCTACCCGCATCAATATAAGCCCCACGACTAATGTTGCGAAAACCCAGCACCCCAGAGAACGGAGCACTAATACTTGTATCATTTAATCTTGCCTGGGCACTGAGTAATTGCGCCTCTATGACTTTAGTTTTAGCTACTTGTTCTTCAACTAAAGCCACTGAAGTAACTTTGTTTGACAATAGATCTAATAGTCGCTTTAAATGCGCTTGTGATTCCAATAAGTTGGCTGACAACTCAATGACTTTTGCATTTTCTTCTTGGCTATTGAGCTTAACTAAAAGATCACCTTTTTTGACTTGTTGGCCGTCAGAAAAATAAACTTCGTCCACTAAATTAGAATTTTCACTTGTTATTTTAACTTGCTCATTAGCACTTGCTGTTCCAACAGCCTCGACACTTTCAACGAAATCAGTTGAAATTACCGGTGTCATTTTAACGGCAATAACACGTTTATACCCGCTCTGCTCTGCTTTTTTTTCTGGCCATGTTAGATAAATAATCAAACTGATTAAAACCATAAGCATGATTAATAAGGGTAAACGGCTAATAAGCACCGTTTTTTTTGACGAGTGATTAACCGTATTTTTCACTATCTGGGACATATAGAGGTACTCTGATGAATTGTAAGATAAAATAATAACTAGCCTACTATAACCTATTACTTATAATATGACATTTAGCTTAAGATTAAAGTAGACTCATACAAATACAGTACCTGTAACTCATAAAGTAATGTTGACCGTATCATCTATTTTATCCCGCTTTATTGTAATCGCCATAAATTATCCAATTAGCTTTAATACTTATGGTTATTAATTGTTGATATTACGTTATTTTTTATACTCACTTATGATTTTAAGTAAATATATTAAATGATGATATGGCTATAAACGTCAAAGAAACCCTGTAATGACAGAACATTGAATTTATTTTAAACTATTGAACTTGGAGTTATATATTCAGTTGAACGAATGCTGAAAGTAAGAGAGGTCATCACTCGTTCACTTACTCTACTAAGGCATGAATTTTTTAAAGCTATTAAATGCGTCTTGACTACGCACCACCCAATGAGGTGTAGACTCTCCGACACCAGCGACTTGCAGATGTGGATGATTTTTCATTATCTTCTCAATAGTTTTTTCCTGCTTGGGTTCAACATCGACAAAAAGTACATGCTTACCTTTTTTCAAAACTTCTTGAAAGCGTTTAAAGTTAATGTTCGGTTTTTGGATCCCAATAAGTCCCCCTTCCCAGGTACAAAAACCTAAAATGATAATGGCTAAAAATATAAATGGCATCCAACCAACTTCTGAACTGGTCCAGCCCATGGTATAAGCGATGACAAGACTCAAAGCAGCGGCGATGATACCAATAATACTGCCAACTTCAGTTGAATGAACAACATCTTGTTTTAGTACCGACTCAACAGGATATAAATGGTGGGTTTCAATCTCAGTGTCATTATCACTTAATACATGGATTTGGGGTTCTGTAAACCCATTTGACTCAAGTTCTAATTCAACTTCTTTTAACTCTTCAATACTATCTGTAATATAAAAATGCCTAATCATAACTTACTCCTATTAAGTAAGAGTTTTAATGAATTATTATTCATTAATAATCACCTAATAGTCACAGGGTGGATATTAGGAATACAATCTGTATAAAAATAGACGATCTTAATAATATTAATTATAGCAATAAATTTTTATTTGGGGATTTAATCGTAATTAAGTTTAATTATTAATTTATTGGTTAATAATTATAATACCGTTAAAAGTGATAATGAATTGCGTGGAATACTTGGAAGTTACATTAACGGATAATATAATACCGCGAGAATACATTTACATATAAGTAATTGTTAATCAATGTAAAATTAACCAATAACAGCGTTAAAGCGACGATTCTATTTTGTCTATTTTTATAGAATAAGAGTAAGCAACAATCATATGAGGTTAATACTCAAATGTCACTGACTGCTGACCCCTCTTATAATATAAGTCGCTTGAATTAGCTGCAAATAATAACGGATCGCCTGAATTATTTTACCGGCGGTGTGGCCCGCTGGTTTCGGTTTCAGCACGGATCGCATGAAATTCAGAGCCCACTTTCCACTTGGGCCATCGCGTCGAGTCACCTAAGTCTCGCAATATTGTATGAAATAATTCAATATTTTCAACTGCGCCACGTAAGTCCCAATCTGCACTTCAGGCATCACAGGTCTGGTGATAGCAATTATTAATGTAGTCAGCAATCCACTGGTCACCCGCTGCACGCCCACCGTCAATCAAATCTGCGCCCCCAGCAATGCCCATGATCAGTAATACTGGCACGCCCTGACGTGCCAAAGAAAAATGGTGAGCACGAAAAAAAAGACCATTTTCAGGAAGACTTTCAGGCGTAACAACTCGTGATTGCAGCGCTGCCGCCCGAGCCAAGTCATCTTCCAGATCACTCTGGCCTTCACCGACTAAAATCACATCTCGTGCCGGGCCTGCAGTTTGCAGAATATCTAGAGTGAAATAGCCACGGTTGAATGCAGTGGATATATGGGATTCATCGCATATGCAGCTTAGCCCAGCATGCCACTTTCTTCTGCGGTCCATACCGCAAAAACAACACTACGCGCCATGGGAGGACCAGTCTTCAGGACGCGTGCAAGTTCAATTACGCCTGCCGTACCGAGCGCATCATCATTCTCGCCGGGACGCACTGTGCGACCCGCCGAATCAGGCTCACCCTGACCGTAGCCATCCCAGTGAGACGACACCATCAAGGTCTCATCAGCTTGGGTACTGCCGGGCAGTCGTGCCAGCACATTTTGAGACTCAATTTTCTCAAAAGCAACATCAAAGCTTGCACTTAAATTCGCTTGAGGTAATTCAAATGCAAAGAAATCTGCGCGTCGCGCTAGTTGGCGCTGCTCAACAAAATCAAGCCCAGCTGCCGCAAATAATGCTGTGGCGGCATCATAGTGAAGCCAACCCTGCAGCAACAGTGGTAAAGGACCACTAGTCTCAGCCAGTGCAAACTGCTCACCTGCTGATGATGACGCAACATTCCACCCGTAGCCCGCAGCCTTATCTTCATGGATAACCAGTGCTGCCAGCGCACCTCGACGCGCAGCCTCCTCATACTTGTAAGCCCAACGGCCATAATATGTCATACGCTTATTACCAAAGCGCCCCGCTACTGGCTCATCAGCTGTGGCAAAAAAATCTGGATCGTTGACCAAAAACACTGCAACTTTACCAGTCAAATCAATATCACCAAAATCATCCCAGTCCCGCTCGGGTGCACTTGCACCAAAACCCACAAATACCAGTGGAGCATTATCAATGCCAATAGTCTCAACGGCGTGCACTGTGCTGACCTCAACATCGATACCCTGTTGCCAAGTTTGACTAGCATCACCTACCACGATACGAATACTACTGTCCTGGGGCAGCTGAGTATCGCTCAAGGGAACCGAATGCAACCATGTATCGTCCAAACCACCGGGTTCTAGTCCCAGGGACTGAAATTTTTCGACCAAAAATGCGATGGTTTTCGCTTCTCCTGGCCCACCGGGTACAAGGCCTTCGAACTCATCAGAGGCTAGGCCTTTGACAATGTCAGACAGACGCTGACTTTCAATGACCGCTGTTTTAGCTACTAAAGCACTTCTGATTTCGTTATCAACAACAGGCTTGGTTGATTCGGAGCAAGCACTGATAACGAATATTAAGGTAAGGCTAAGACAAAATTGGTTGCAGCGGTTCATAAAAAAATTCCCAACAAAGTAAAGGTCGTAATATAAGTGAATCCAGTATATTCAATTCGAATAAAGAGACATAATTAAACTGATTTACTTTTTATGTGTTTTAAAGCCAACACATTATCCTATTGAATTATCCTTTAAACTAAGTTTCGGTAAATCAGACTTTTTACTCCATGGGGATGTCTATCGCTGCACGTTGTTATCTTTATAAATACTTATCAAGCTAATAACACTCAAGAATTCAAACTTTCTATGAGCTCGATAATGCTGGAAATTTCCTAGATGTTTATTACTTATTGTTTATTTTACTACAAGTTGACCAACTATTAGAGCCAGTTTACGCCACTATGCATCATTACCGAGTAAGCACTATCTCGATTTATTAAATAGCACAGTATAGGATAATTTATATGTGACTCAAGCCAATATAGACTAGATCTATTTTACTATTCCTGAAGGACTGTGCACATTAATACATTAATAATTTTATAAACTTATCTTTTTGGAGAGAAGGAATAAATACAATGAAGTTGATATTCAATATTTTATTGATAAAGAGTTTACAGCATAAAAAATACTACAAATTAATTAGAGCCGCTTTTTGCGGTTTTTTTGTTTTTAATGTTACAATGCGCCAAATTTTACTAATCAATGAAGATCCTTTAAATAACTTGGATT
>Ga0307488_10000555_pt1 | contig 30955 bp, 49 predicted proteins | sample SB02metaG_FD_202248 | JGI IMG/M metagenome (GOLD analysis project Ga0307488, IMG submission 202248) | Sea-ice brine microbial communities from Beaufort Sea near Barrow, Alaska, United States - SB 0.2 | ecosystem: Environmental > Aquatic > Marine > Coastal | place: USA: Alaska | collected...
TGAATAGGTTCTGTCCGAATAGAACAGTGTCCTTCCAGTTACCCTGAGTACGAAAGTCTTTATCAGGTGAGCGTGTCTTAGCACCAACTAAGTACCCATCCTTATCATGATACCCGAAGTGCATTACCTCCCCTTGAAGTTGGGCCTTGTATGCCTTACAGGTGTCGCTTGATATGCCTCGGTTAACAACACTCTTGTATTGTCCAGACATTAAACTTTCTTTCAGCTTGTCAAAGTTACCATTAGGTTTCTTATCGGTACTACTTGTTATCTCCATACTATCTCCTACCTTTTTTCTTGTTTCACATACAAAGCAGTGTGACCACCCCTTATCATCTATGGACATGCCATCACTGCTGCTACAATCGTCACACGCTAAATGCGTCCTTAGAAATGCCATTAGTAAAGTCCTCATATTCTCTTGGGTTCATGATATGAGATAGCACTGTGTCTAAAGCGATCAGTGTGTCCCACTTCTGCGAATCATAACTCTCTTCATACACTACAATGAAGTAGTTCATAAGAACCTCTACTGCTATCTCATTAGCTTGGTCAACATTGACCTCAATTTTAATTGTCATTTCCCACCTCTCTTAGTTTACCTTTAAGTTTAACAACCTTGTCAAGATTGTACGTCATGAACCTAGTACCCTGCCGTATGGCTGTCTCATAGTTATCAATCTCTTCTTGTATCTTAGCCCGTTCCTGAGACTCTGATAACTTTTGCTTAAGAGATTTATTCTTGAGCGTCTTGATCTGCATCTCTGTCATTCCTCTTCCTCCATAATATCATTGATTAGTTTCTGTTGTAGCTGGTTGATAGCTATGAATAACATCTTATCATGTACGTGCCAAGCTATAGTGTTAGATGATCTGTGTATCAACTTAGCTATGTTATTGTATGATACATTCATAGCCCGTAGACAGACGATCCTCTTTAAGTCAAGCTCAGAGATAGGATTATAGTTTGTCCTAGGCTGCTTGGCAAGCACTGATTTTGCAGGGACATTATAACTCTCCTTAATCTTAGGAACAAAGATGATACTCATTACCTATCTCCTGCAATGTGATACTCATTACCTTCTAACACCTCAAGGTCTGACTCATACTCTGCTCTTGCTTCGGCAACCATACGCTGTACAATAGGATCCTCACTAGCTTCTAGTATCTCAAAGATGTAGCTGTCTCTCTCTATCCTCTTGAGGTACTGCTCAGTTAAGATAACAGTACGTGTATTCTTAACGTCTACATTCTTAACATACCTACAATCCATATCCTCAACCACTGTACTAGGTGACAAGCCTTGCTTAACTCTGTCTTTTAAAATCGCCATGTTATATTCTCCAATGTTTCCTAGGAAACTTAAACTACTATATTAACTCTACCCCTCCACTAATGCAAAGGGGTGTGCTACAATCTCTCTTAAGAGTTTAACAAGAAATAATCATAATGATTTTTCTATTACTTTATTACAAAACTTAATAGCCTCTCCATAGTTCTCATAAGATTCAACTACAGTACCCATGCAATGACTCAGTGGGGAATCATCAACAGTAGTAGTCAACACACTACCAATAATAATTAACGCTAGTAAATACATCATACATCCCCATCTGGTAACTCTTCAATTAGACCATTGATTGTATCCACCTTAACGCTAGCCTTGTGAACAGCTAACTTCACTGCACCTTGTAAGGCATCAAGCCAAGGGGTGTATAACTGTGTTGCTTTCTCCATTCCATTAACAATATCCTCAGCCTCATCCAGTGCTTGGTAGTGACGCTCTGCTTCAAATAGTTGATGGTGTAATTCAAATAGTTTCATAGGTTTTCCTTCTGAATTATATACACTCATGATACTCTCCTAAAATTTATAATCTTCTTTTAGTTTTTTCAACTGAATAGCCCATCTATCCACTGCTACTTGATCATGTATGAACTGCAACTTCTCAAGAAGATCAATCTTACAAGCCTTAGTATACCATCGTGTGCCAATGACACCTCGTAAAGTGTCTAGTACCATGCCTTTGTTAACATCCTGCCCCTCAAGCCCAGAATAATATTGATCATCAGGTATCAAGCAACCAACAGCGCACATCAGACCATCACTGCTACGATACACGCAGTTATTACCAGCAACACCTGTCCCGTCCTCACTACGCTTGCCTTGCTTTAGTAAATGCTTACTAACCTTGGTATAGATTTGTTTATTAGTCATACTCATGATACTCTCCCGTTATAAAATATTATAATATGCTGCTTCTTCTATAAGATCATTCTCTTCTAGCCACTCTAGGCATAAGTCCATGACCATCTTATCGTTCCTCACATCAAAGAACTCTAATCGGTCTGCCAAAAACTCTCGTCCATCATCACATATCATAATGATATTTATTACTGTGCCACCAGCCCATGTGAACCTGTGACCTTCACACTCAAATACTCTGTACGTTTTCATACGTCACCTCTACTTAGTAACAAACAATACAATGTCTTCACCTGTCGTGAGGCTAGACACTGGAATAGCTACACCATTCTCTGGTGGTGGCTGTGAACCTACATACGTCCATGACTTACCTGCTTCCAAGTCAGACTTAACTGCACTGACAAACTCAGGGTTATCTAACGCAAACATACCTGACATTAACATAATACCTATAAACATAACTCAATCCTCTCTTAATAATTTATCTACAGCTACACCACATAGCACTGCTGCTATCAATGCTGCCATAGGATTGCCACTGAATAATGCTGCACCACAGAACCCTATGATCGCACCTATTGTAAACCTAACTAATGTTTTACTCATGCTACCTCCTTCAATTTTATTAATTGATTCTCTTTATAAACTTTCTTAGCCATGCGACCATGAGCAGGATAGACAATCAACTCAACATCTTTATCCCAACATGATCGACAGGTATCACACTTACCATCTCTCTCGTATGCTAGACAGACCTCAATGTTTCCTAGGAAACTTACTGGTGTCTCTACATAGGGGACAATAGTGGAAGTAGTAGCCCCATCAACAAGTCCACCTGTAATACTATCACTGCTAAACCTAACAACAACATTGGGGAGTAAAGCCATTGCATCTAACACCTCCTTATATTTATCAAACTTATACTGTCTAGTTGGGAACCAATGCTGACACCAAGGCGTAGCTTTCATGATAGCATACATCTTCCACGCCAGTTTAACTGTATAGCAGTCACCGCTATCGAACCAGCGAAAGTAACGCGAGTTATCTAGCTTGGCTATGAACTCAGGCACAAACTCAGGACGTTTCCAATCCTCCTTGTTATGTTGGCGTAGTGCCTTAACACTAGGCATCTGATAGAAGCCACCTCTTGCATAGCATATCTCACAAGCATCAACGACAGCACCAGTGATAATATCTACAGCACCAGCACATGTAATCATAGCTTCTAGTGACCATGAAAAGCATGGCATCTTACTGGCTGCACTAAACTTTATACTACTCATAATAATTCCTCTTGGTTTCTTTTACTCTAGTTCACTGTGTTAGGAGATAGCTTAACTACGGGGAATGTAGCAAGCTACCGCCTAATGCAATGTTTCCTAGGAAACTTTAGCAATGATACCATCTTGCATCGTCACCTTGGCAAAGAACTCTCTGCCTAGGCCCGTGATGTGTGGTCGGTTTGCACCTACTAACTCACCATTCTCGATGTACTCATTGCCGAACATGCTAGTCTCTATATACTTTAGAGGATAGCCTACACTCTCTTTTAATATGCGCTTACTTTTGTATGGAAATACTAACATCCTTCTTCCTCCGTATAAAAATACCAGTCACCAGTTGAACACTTGATGAACCCTTTCTCAATTGCTCTTGCAATTAATTCTTCTGCATCTAACTCAAAGTTAAAGTCGGGTGCATGTCTGTTAAAAAACTCTTGCTTAGTAAAAAACTTTTGATAACTCATTCGTAATCCTCCGCTACCATTTGATCAATCATGGTGCTGCATAAATTCCATGTGCATATAACACCAGCCATGAAGTGGGCCTCATCTTCCTCACTCATACGACTTGCCATAGCAAGTAACTCATCCATGTTTTTAGGAGTATCTACTCCGTCCATATCCATGAATGGCATTACTCGCGCTTCATACTCATCAACAATACCTTTGAACTTCATTACATTCTCCAATGTTTCCTAGGAAACTTTAATACTTATCATTAACCCAATGAGCCTCAAGCTCATCATATAATTTACCCGTTACTAGATCCCAACTTGCATCGTTAGTTGCTAACTCATACCAACTTGATGTGCCATTAGCCCACGGCATACGCATAAATGCAGAAGTACAGCCCGTGAACGACACCAATTCAATTGGCTTTTTAACTTTAGTATTAATCATTTTATTCTCCAATGTTTCCTAGGAAACTTTATATTATTTTGTGATAGTCGATACGATATAACCTATCAAGACTAATCCAGCCAATACGATTACAATTAATCCCATATCCATTACAAATACCTCCGTTGAAATCTATTTAGAATCATCCAGTCATTATGATTTTCGTTAGAGTAATCTAACATAGACATCATACCCCAAACAATCATCCATTTGTGTACCTTCTTCAAATCATCTTCACTTTGAGTACAGATACGCTTGATGTTACGCCTAGGCATAGTTGATAATTTTTTCATGGTATTCTCCAATGTTTCCTAGGAAACTTTTAGTTTTTGTAAGGCCGTAGCTGTCATGCATTTAGCTTGCCATAATCTAGATTTTAAATCATTGCGCTGTCGCAATTGGTCAAATTCCATTTGCAATAGTTGCTGCAAGAACTTAACAGTTCTCATGCGCTTCTCAATATCAGGCATACCGCGAGCAATAATACGCGCGTCCATATCCACAATATCCTGAGAATATTCTGTTTGGTATTGTCGAATCTGTACAACAGACTGATCAATGGACGCGATTAATTGGGCAACTTTTTGCTCAGATTCTAGAGCATTTTGGTAGCTTAATTCGGACATAGTATTCTCCAATGTTTCCTAGGAAACTTTTACTTGATAGCCTTATACTCTGCAACAATCGCCTCCAACTCTGCCAAGGTAAACGAAATTTTATCGCTATCGACCCATGACATTATGGTCTCTCTCTTACTCTTACTTTGGTCGCCATAGACGGCATTACGGAATTGGGAATAGGTCTCGTGATCAACGGCACTAACCCCATCTTTGAACGCTTTCTTGTGGGTGCTGCATACTTGTCTCACTGCCCCCGCTTTTTTCAACTGATCAGGACAACCGTCTTTGGTAGCTTTTGGGTATGCCTTGTCAATCATGGCCTTAATAATACCAGCCTGTACTTTATTCTCTAGGTCTACCGCGTCAGATTGTAATGCTTTGGCTAGTTCAAACCTTGCATCACTGGTTTTGTCTTGTGCTTTTACTTGTGCCATTAGTGAGTTACCGATAGCGCGAACGTGATTGATAGTTAATGTATTCATGATCTATTACCTTTTAGGTTTAGTTATAATGAGTGGCGTTATGCCCTTGCTCGCTAATACTAATGCAATAGCCGTGCCAACAATGGTAAACGTAGGCATAGCAAGGGATAGAGGCGATTTAGTAGGTTAAACAAATATCACTAACGCACCATAGTAGTGCAATAATATGACGTTATATTGACACTATTTGCTGATAGCTAGGCATAGCAAGGGATACAGGGACGCACCATAATAGTGCTAGCTCGCACCATAGTAGTGCAATTATCTTGGCAAGAATCGTGCCAATTTTACAACTATTAGTATTTATAGACAATATTAGCCCATAATTGAGTATATTAGCAGATACTAATTATATCTTGTAAGCTCGTACAAGCTCGCACAAGCGTGATAGAAATAACAAATAGCTAGGCATAGGCCTACTCAAGGGATCAACACAGACCAACACAGGCACATACAATTCATATTAGCATTGTCTAATGTGCTCATAATTTGCTCATAATATTCAGTATATAGGGGAGCATTATTTCATGCTATGGGTACCTACATAGACATTCACACAGGCTATAGTGGGTGATGCTACATTAGACTTTGCTACATTAGAGATTGCTACATTAGTCTGAGCTACATTAGGGTGGTCTAATGAAGGGACGGGGGGGTAGCTGCGTAGGCTGGTGTGTAGGGGTACCTGCTTAGATACTAAAAAGAGTGAATCTGACTAATTAATTACTATCACTAAGACTATGATTAATAAGCATTAAGTAATGTGTTCTGGGGAGTGAATAAAGGAGGGCTGCGGAGGGCATGTAAAAGCATGTGAGTCCCGCCAATGCAGTCCTTAGTAGATAACTAAAAATAACTCTTGACTTTTGCTTGAAAGTATGCTATAGTCCTCTGACTATATAGGACAGAACAGAAACAAAGCATTGTGATCTATAATCCTTATAATTATAATCGACAAGATCAATGACTCTGTTCAAAGGCTATATAGAACTAAGTAGTAGCCCATATGATCCCTTAAGGGGTTAAGGATAATAAATGATTGTTGATCCAAAGGTTGTTGTTAAAGCGAAGCGTGGTCGTCCCCGCAAAGCAGACATAGCAGCCAAGAAGAAAGGGAACAGAAATGCTATCGGTAGACCTAAAGGGGATGCTGCTAGAATCAATGAACTCAAGGCTAGGTTGTTAGCTACGAGTGGTGATAAGGTTATCTCTAAGGTTATTGAAATAGCATTAGAAGATGGTCATCCTGTTCAATCAGCAGCACTAAAGATGTGCATGGATAGAGTGTTGCCTATCTCTTATTTTGATAAGAAGAATGACACTGGAGGTAGGAATGCAGTCTCTATTACTATCACTGGTGTTGGTGGTGATACTACAATTGTGGGCAACACAGGCAATGACGATGCCCTTGACGGAGAGTATGAAGATGTCAATTAAAGATATTATTTATGATCTATACAAAGATCGTATTAGTAATGATGTAAGCAAGACTGATGTTTTAAATAACATAGCTCGCTTTAGTGACAGAGTATCTGGCATTGAAAGTTCTTATGGAACTGACTTAGTTAACTCAGACTCTTCTGCTAGAGGTGAGTTTCAATTCCTTACTAAAGGTGAAGGTAATGCTTTTCAAACAGGGCTTAACCGATTAAAGAACACCTATAAAAAAGCAGGGGTTGATTTACCTGAGTGGGCATCAAATGCGGTTGATCATAATAATCCATTGAAGCTATCTCCACAGCAGCAAGAAGAAGTTATGCTTGCTAACATCTACATGCAGAAGTCTTCTAACTTAACAGGAATGTTAGAGGGAGATGATGATGCTGGTTTAGATTTATATTTTAAATATCATCACACAAAGCCCGATGTTAATACAAAAGCTAGAGCCATAGAGTATTTTGGTAAGCCACCTAATTCAGATAATATGATGGCATTCCTTCCTGATACCCTTAGACAAGAAGCTATGCAAGTAGCACAGTTTGACAGGGATATGGAAGCTATGCGTAGTAACATGTCTCCACAAGAAACACAGATGTTTACTGATCTTGAAAGGGAAGGACAATACCAGCAGCAAGAAGCAATGCGTCAACAGCAACAACAATTAAATATGGCACAGCAGCTTCAACCAGAGATGCAGCAGCAACTAAATATGCAGCAGCAACAACCAATAGCAACTACCATCCCACAGAAGCAAAGTGGCGTATTAGATTCTATTAAATCTATAGGGCAAGATTTTGATTCGGTAGGAAAGAATCGTTTTGCTGGTCACATTGCTTATGAGAATGGAATGACGCTTGACGAGTTACAAGAGTTAAACCCAGAAGTAGAGATTACCCGTGGATCTATGGGTAGGAATCTACAAGATGGACAGCAACTACGAGTAGGTAAAGGTTGGTTTGAAAACTTAAGTAATATGTTTTCATAAATGACCGATCTTAAAGTTGAATTACTTGAATGGCAGCAAGAGGTCTTCAATGATCCTGTCCGATTCAAAGTAGTTGCAGCAGGAAGACGTTGTGGCAAGAGTAGGTTGGCAGCGTGGGCCTTGATCATAGAGGGCTTACAGGCAACTAAGGGACATGTGTTTTATGTTGCCCCTACTCAGGGCCAAGCAAGAGATATCATGTGGGAAACTCTAATGGAGTTAGGCCATAGTGTTATCAAGAGCAGTCACATAAACAACTTACAGATTAAGCTAGTCAATGGTACTACGATTGCACTCAAGGGTGCTGACAGACCAGAGACTATGCGTGGTGTTAGCTTGAAGTTTCTCGTTATGGACGAGTATGCTGACATGAAGCCAGAGGTATGGGAACAAATACTACGACCAGCACTAGCTGACCAAAAGGGTGGTGCTATATTCATAGGTACTCCTATGGGTCGTAACCATTTCTATGATTTATACCGCCACGGGCAAGGAGATGATCCTACTTTCGAGAGTTGGCACTTTACGTCTTATGATAATAACTTACTAGACCCCGAAGAGATTGAAGCAGCTAAAGGTAGTATGTCTTCATTCGCATTTCGTCAGGAATTTCTGGCATCCTTTGAGGCAGCAGGGGGCGCAATATTCAGTGAAGACTGGATTGCGTTTGATACGGAGGAACCTGATGAGGGTGACTACTATATCTCTGTTGACCTCGCAGGTTTTGCTGATATTGAGAAAGCCACTACGTCTAAACAAAAGAAACTGGACACAACGTCCATATCTGTTGTCAAAGCTGGTGTTGATGGGTGGTGGGTTGATAACATTATCTATGGTCGATGGGATGTTAAGAAGACTGCCGACAAAATCTTCCAAGCTGTACGAGATTACCAACCTATTGCTATAGGTGTAGAGAAAGGAGCGTTGAAGAACGCTGTATATCCCTACCTAACAGACAGAATGAAGCAAGAACAGTTCTTCTTTAGGGTAGAAGAGTTAACTCATGGTAATAAACGTAAGACTGACCGCATCATATGGGCCTTACAGGGTAGATTTGAGCATGGTCAGATAACTTTAAACGAAGGTGAGTGGAATACAGAGTTCTTAGACCAGCTATTCCAGTTCCCTAACCACTTAGTACACGATGATTTAATAGACTCGCTGGCATATATTGATCAGTTAGCTAAGATTAGTTATGCGTATGATTACGAAGAAGATGAATATGAATTTATGGATGCTATTGCAGGATATTAATTATGTCAGATGAAAACGAAATACTACTTGAAGAGTCAGCCGAAGATTGGATCATGCAAAAGTGTGATGGTTGGCGTGATCACTTTGAGTCTAACTACGAGCAAAGGTTTGATGAATACAATCGCCTATGGCGTGGTATCTGGGCTGGTGAGGATTCCTTACGGCAGAGTGAACGCTCTCGTTTAATCAGTCCTGCCCTACAGCAAGCTGTTGAAAGCAGTGTTGCTGAGGTAGAAGAAGCTACATTTGGTCGTGGGCAGTTCTTTGACATACGTGATGATGTAGATGATCAAGAGCGTGGTGACGTTGAGTACCTACGTAAGCAACTAACAGAAGAGTATTCACTTAACAAGACACGACAAGCTATATCTGAGTGTATCGTTAACGCTGCTGTGTTTGGTACGGGAATTGGTGAGATAGTTGTACAGGAAAAGACACGTAGGGTTCCCTCGACACAACCAGCTATGGATGGTCAGGTAGCTACCTTTGGTGTTATTGAAACTAAAGAAGTCTCTTGTACTGTTCGTCCTGTACTACCACAGAACTTCTTGATAGATCCTACAGCATCCTCTATTGAAGAGGCATTGGGTGTAGCGATTGATGAATATGTTCCTATGCACCAAGTACAACAGTTGATTGAAGAAGGTGTGTATGAAGATGTTGACATTATGGCAAGCAGCACTCATTCATTCCTAGAGGCTCAAGATGATATTGACGATTACGATGAAGACCGAGTACGTCTAACTAAATACTATGGTCTAATCCCTCGCTCAATGTTAGAAGCCTACCTGTATGATGAGGATGAAGAGGAAGTTTCTCTATCTGAAACCATGACAGAGAATGGATCGAACTATGTTGAGGTTGTTGCAGTCATAGCTAATGGTGCAAACATACTTAAGCTAGAAGAAAACCCTTACATGATGCAGGATCGTCCTGTAGTTGCATTCCCTTGGGATGTAGTACCTAGTCGTTTCTGGGGACGAGGTGTTTGTGAGAAGGGATACAACAGCCAGAAAGCACTCGACACAGAGTTACGTGCGCGTATTGATGCTCTAGCCTTAACTGTCCACCCAATGATGGCTATGGACGCTTCTAGGATGCCTCGCGGGGCTAAGATGGAAGTAAGGCCAGGAAAAACTATTCTCACGAATGGTAATCCTAACGAAATATTACAGCCAATGAACTTTGGTAACGTAGATAATATTACATTTAATCAAGCAGATCACCTCCAGCGTATGGTTCAGAACGCTACAGGTGCTGTAGATAGTGTTGGCATGGCTGGTGTAGTCAATGGTCAAGCTGCTGCTGGTGCAGTATCTATGGGCCTAGGTGCTATCATCAAGCGTCACAAGCGTACCTTGATTAACTTCCAAGAGTGCTTCCTCATTCCGTTTGTACAACAGAGTGCATGGCGTTACATGCAGTATCACCCTGACAAGTTCCCAACAGGTGACTTTAAGTTTGTTCCTTCTAGTTCTCTAGGTGTTATTGCCCGTGAGTATGAGGTTTCTCAGTTAGTGCAACTACTACAAACAATGTCTCCCGATACTCCAATGTATCCTGAGTTGGTTAAGTCAGTGGTTGACAATATGAATCTTGCTAATCGTGAGACTCTAATTGCTAAACTATCAGAAGCTAGTCAGCCAGATCCAATGGCGCAAGAAGCAGCACAGATCGACAATGCACAGAAGCAAGCATACATTGCAGTGTTGCAAGGACAGGCTATGGAGTCACAAGCTAGGACAGCTAAGGTGAATATTGAAACTGAACTACTGCCAATGGAAGCTGAGACTGATCGTTTGAAAGTTCTTACTACTAATATTAATGAAGGTGATGCTGATGAGAAAGAGTTTCTTAAACGCGCTAAGGTTGCTGAGTTAGTATTGAAAGAGCGAGAGATTGAAAGTAAAGAAGCAATCGTTAATAAGCAGATGCAAAGTAATTAAAATAACTCTTGACTTATAATACTTTTTGTGTTATATTCCAAGCACTACGAACGCGCCCTAACACAAGGAAAACGCAATGTCAACAGATACAGATCCAGAACTAGAAAGATATTATGAATCATTGATTGATATATTCCAACTAGAAGGATGGAAGTTTCTACTAGAAGACTTTACACAATCGGAGGAATCTCTCCGTGATCTAGCTACTTGTAGAACTGAAAAAGAATTACACTATAGACAAGGGCAACTAGACATCATTGGAAAACTATTAAGTTTTGAAAATGGTATCAAGAACTCTTATGAGGATTTCGTAAATGATTCGCGTTTATGATTTCAAATGTAGTGAATGTAGTTACATTGAAGAGAAGTTTGTACACTCCGCTTGTCACTCTGATATTCGGGAAAGCGTATGCTCTAAATGTAACAGTCTATCTCATCGACAACTAGCTGCACCTATTAGTAAGTTAGATCCCCACTCAGGAGACTTTGCAGGGGCTACAATCAAATGGGCAAAGCAACGCCAAAAACAGATTGAGATAGAACGCAGTACCTCATGAGTCTTCTTATTGAAGTAACCTCATTAAATATAATTCCATAATACTATAAAGTACGGAGCAACAAATGGCAGAATTTTTAGAGGGCAACCAAGAACCTCAACTAGCAGATGGTGAAGAATACCAAACCCTAACGGAATCTCTTGAATCAGTTTCTGCACCTGTAGAACAAACTGATGAAGAGGAATTACCTGATAAGTATAAAGGGAAGTCTGCTGCCGAGTTAGTCCGAATGCACCAAGAAGCCGAGAAGATGGCAGGTCGTCAGGGTAACGAAGTAGGTGAGTTGAGAAAGCTGGTAGATGATTACATTGTTAATCAAACAGCCACTAAAGAAATCGTTGAGGAAGATGTTAGTGATATGGATTTTTTAGAAAATCCTAATGCTACCCTTGATAAGAAATTAGCAAACCATCCAGCTTTGAAAGCAGCGAAAGAAGCTACCAAGAAGCTAGAACGAATGGAATCCCGTGACAGGATCTTTGCAACCCATCCAGATGCGATGGATATAGTGAATGATACTAACTTCCAAGAGTGGGTGGGGAAGTCTCAGGCTCGTACTAATAAGTTACAGAGGGCAGATGCAGAGTTTGACTTTGACGCTGCTGACGATCTGTTTACTACATGGAAAGAGCAACAGGAATTAATTGCACAGTCCAGTGCTGCTGCCGAAGGAGATCGTAAGCGTTCTCTTAAGAGTGGTAGTAATGGTTCAGCAAGAGGTTCTGGTGAGACTACTAAGAAGTTCCTTAAGCGATCTGAATTACTACATATGATGCAGTACGAACCAGAACGCTACCTCGCTAACAATGATATTATCATGAAAGCATATGAAGAAGGTAGAGTTCGATAACTTTATACTTTAGGAAATATATATAATGGCTACTTCAGTCTATCCCGCAATGGGCGGTAACACCAACAACACAACTGCTGCTAACTTTATCCCTGAGATTTGGAGTGATGAAATCATTGCTGCTTATAAAAAGGAATTGGTTATTGCAAACCTAGTAAACAAGATGCCAATGACAGGTAAGAAAGGTGATACGATTCATATCCCTAAACCTACCCGTGGTGTTGCTACTGCTAAGGCTGCAAACACAGCAGTTACAATTCAGAACGAGACTGCTACTAAGCTAACTCTATCTGTGAACAAGCACTTTGAATACTCTCGCATGATCGAAGATATTACCGACATTCAAGCTCAGGCTTCTATGCGTAAGTTCTATACTGGTGATGCTGGTTATGCTTTAGCTAAGAAAGTTGAAGACGATATCTTCTTGTTAGGTCAATCTACTCAAGGTGGTAACGGATCTAACTGGGCTAAGGCTCAAGAGATCGCTGCTGATGGTACTCTATCAGACTACACTGGTGCGGCTCAGGCATTCAATGATGCTGGTTTCCGTAACCTAATTCAATTGTTAGATGATGCTGATGTCCCTATGGACGGACGTTCATTGATCCTTCCACCTTCTGCTCGTAACACAGTTATGGGTATTGAGCGTTATACCTCTTCTGACTTTGTAACTGGCAACACTGTTGTCAATGGCAAGATTGGTAACTTGTATGGTGTAGATGTTTACATCAGTAACAACTGCCCAGTTGATGGTGCGAACAAGATCGGTATGCTCCAGCATAAGGATGCTTTTGTCCTAGTTGAGCAAATGTCTGTTCGTTCACAAACGCAGTACAAGCAAGAGTTCTTAGCTGATCTCTTCACCAGTGATACCATCTATGGTACTGGCGTACTACGTGATACTTCTGCTGTCGCTATTGCCCTTCTTGGGTAGATACATAGGCTATTAATTTAGTCCTCATAGGGGAACTACTTAGACTTCTAGGGAGTTCCCCTTTCTTTTATTAAAGGAAAGAACATGTCCGAATTTGCAGAAAAGAAATCATTAAAAGCACAGATTGCAGCAGCTAAGAAAGCTGGTAAGTCTGTGCAGACAGTAGGCAGGTTACAGTATAAACTTAATCAGTTAATGAAGAATCCTCAGAAAGGTAAGCCTGTTAAGCGTAAGACTCCATCAGCAAAGCAGCCAAACAATCCTTTTAAAGCCATTGCATCTGCTGCCCCTGCTGCTAAAATTAAAGGTAGTCCTATTAAGAAGAAAATTGTTGCTAACTCAGGTAGTAAAACTAAAAAAATTACTCCTAACTCAGGTAGTAAAGTTACTACTAAGAAGGTAGCTAAGAAGGTAGGTTATAGTAGCAGTTATACTCCTACTAATGAAGTTGTAATTTCTAACCTTAAATCAGCAGCAAAAAAGCAAGCGGATCAGAAAAAGATTCAAGCTGAGAATAATAAAAAGATTGCTGCACATCAAGCTAAACTTGCTAAACAAAAAGCAGATAAGAAGGAAGCTAAACGACAGAACGATGCTATTGATGCAATGGCTAGTAAGTCAGATAAAGCAATGAGAGCAAGTAAGAAAACAGCAGCTAGGTTAGCGGGTCAGAAGCAAAATGAAAAGAATTGGAATGCTACTCGTAAACTTAGCACTGACGAAAAAGTTAAGCAAAGGCAAAAAGATTACAGAAACAATAAGACTTCACCTTATTAAGGAATAAAGAATGGGAATCTATCGAGGTATAGGTGGTACGGGTGATTCTAACACCGATGCTACAATTACAGAAGTAACAGAGAAAGCTGCTGAGGCAGGTAATTCTGCAACAGCTAGTGCCAACAGTGCCTCGGCAGCTTCTTCTTCTGCGTCAAGTGCTAGTACATCAGCTACTAATGCTAGTAATCAGGCAACTAATTCAGCCAACTCTGCTATAGCGAGTGCAAACTCTGCAACAGCAGCATCTGGGAGTGCTTCTACAGCTTCTAGTCAGGCAAGTACAGCAACTTCCTCAGCAGGGGGAGCAGCTACATCAGCTACCAACTCAGCCAACAGTGCAACAGCTAGTGCTAACTCAGCTACTGCATCGTCTAACTCAGCTACTGCATCGGCTAACTCAGCCACAGCAGCAGCTAACTCAGCTACGGCAGCATCAGGTTCAGCGTCTACGGCAACCACTAAGGCATCAGAAGCAGCTACATCAGAAACCAATTCTGCCAACTCTGCAATAGCAGCTTCTGGTAGTGCTTCCACAGCTTCTACTCAAGCAGCATTAGCCACAACTAACGGAGCAGCACAGGTTACTCTAGCTACTGAACAGGTAACTCTAGCTACTGCACAGAAAACTATAGCAACAACTAAAGCCTCAGAAGCCAGTACAAGTGCATCCAATGCAGCAGCATCACTAGCCTCATTCACAGGTCAATACGTTTCACAAGCATCAGCCCCTAGTTCACCTAGCACTGGTGACTTATGGTTTGATACATCTTCAAGTACAATGAAAGTGTACAATGGATCTGGTTGGGTCAATGCTGGATCATCTGTTAATGGTACTGAAAACTCAGTACAGTACACAGCCACTGCTAACCAGACTAGCTTCAATGCTGTCTATGATGCTGGCTATCTACAAGTTTATCTAAACGGAATACGCCTAGACACAGGAGACTACACAGCAACTAATGGTTCTACAGTCGTACTAGATATAGGTGCAACTGCAAACGATGTAGTATTCATTCATAGCTTTGGTACATTTGCTTTAGCAGATCATTACACTAAAACACAATCAGATGCTCGGTATGCTCAAGAGTCCTATGTAGATACTGAGGTTGCAGCAATGCTACCCAAAGCTGGTGGCGCACTTACTGGTGCAGTCACTACTAACTCAACTATAGACGGAAGGGACGTAGCAGCAGACGGAGTATTAGCGACTAATGCTTTACCTAAGTCTGGCGGCACTATGACGGGAGATACTTTTCATGGTGATAACGTAGCAGCTAGGTTTGGTGCTGGCAATGATTTGTCAATAAATCATACTGGTAGTTACTCTTCAATAGTTGACAGTGGCACAGGAGATTTATGGATTGCAGCCGATGCTAATGTCAATATAGCTAACGCAGCTTTAAATGAGTACAAAGCACAATTTATAAGCAATGGTGCTGTAAACCTTTACCATGACAATGTAGCAAAGTTTTCCACCACATCCACAGGTGTTGCCATAACGGGCGGTGGCACTATGACGGGTGCATTATTTATAGCCTCCCCTAACCAAGCTACAGGTGGAAGTGCGCTTCAAATACGCCAAGGCAATAATACGCCCTATGGTATTGACATGGGCATCAGTCAAACCACAGGTGATCTTAATATATCCAAAGTTAATAATGGCACTTCTACGCACATGATGACGTTAGGGAGATACTCAGGCAACGTGGGCATTAACACTGCCTCGCCAACAGCCAAGTTGCACATTGTTGGCGCAAATGCATCAGCCGCAGTTAAAATAATTGGTGGTGCTACCAATGGTTATTATAATCTTGAGATTCAAAATAACACAAGTAATGGCTATGGTGTTGGATTTAAAGATGGTGGTTCTATTGTTGGAAGTATTATGACATCTGGTGTAGGTACAGCCTACAACACATCATCAGACTACCGACTAAAGACTGACGTTCAGCCTATGACGGGAGCAGCAGATAGAGTTAAATTGCTAAAGCCTTGTAACTTTGAGTGGATTTCAGACGGAACTAGAGTAGATGGTTTCTTGGCACATGAGGCGCAAGAGGTAGTGCCAGAAGCAGTACATGGCACTAAAGATGCCATGCGTGATGAAGAGTATGAAGTGAATCCAGCTACGGGTGATATGTTTACCCCTTCCATAGATGCCTACGTTGACGCTGATGAGAATGAAGTGGAAGCAGTAGCCGAAGTAATCCACAGCACAGACGTTGAGCAACCTGAGACTTTACAAGAAAGCCAGCAATGGCGTGAGACTACAGCAGCAGTCATGGGTACACGCTCTGTTCCAGATATGCAGGGCATTGACCAAGCTAAACTTGTGCCACTATTAACAGCAACCATACAAGAGTTAATTGCTCGTATTGAAGCATTGGAAGGAGCAGCACCATGAGTAAGTCAAGAGATTCAGTAGAAGACCTACGGACGATAGACACAGTAACTGCTACGGCTAACGCTGCATTGCCTAAAGCTGGTGGAGCCTTAACTGGAGCCGTGACAACCAACAGTACCTTTGATGGTGTAGACATTGCTACCAGAGACGGTGTACTTACTTCTACTACAGCTACCGCAGCAGCAGCATTACCCAAAGCTGGCGGTACTATGACAGGTAATCTAGCCACAGCAGGTATCACCAGCGTCACGCTAGGATCAGGTAACTTTGTAGCTGGCTCTACGGCTGGTGATTCTATTGTTTCTGGGGGTAATTACAATACTCTAATAGGTGATGAAGCTGGTACTGCTGTTACTACGGGTGATTATAATGTTGCACTAGGCTACCAAACTCTAAAATATAACACTACAGCTTCTAATAATACTGCTATTGGTCACGCAGCTTTATTGTTAAACACTACAGGTAGTAACAATACTGCTTCTGGTTATTACTCTTTACTTGCTAACACCACTGGTACTAGCAACGTAGCTACTGGTATGAACGCTTTAGCTAACAACACTACAGGTGCTTCCAACGTAGCTGTTGGTGAGGGTGCTTTAACCGCAAATACTACAGCAAGTAACAACACTGCTATTGGTTTGTCTGCTCTGCGAAGTAACACTACAGGGGCAGAAAACACTGCTGTTGGCAGGAGTAGTTTATATTTCAACACCACAGGTGCTAACAATATAGCAGTTGGTTCATACGCTCTGTCATTAAACACCACAGCAAGCTACAACGCTGCTGTTGGCTATGAGGCTTTAAGTGCAAATACCACAGGCACTAGCAATACGGCTGTAGGTTTTACTGCTTTAAAGGCTAACACTACAGCAATTAGTAACACTGCTGTTGGTAGTCAAGCCCTAACGTCCAACACCACAGGTTCTAACAACACTGGCATTGGTAGGTCTGCTTTATTAGTTAACACTACGGGGGAAAATAACGTTTCTGTCGGAATGAATAGTATGATCAGCAACACCACAGGCGATGAAAATGCCGTATTGGGTTATAACGCACTATACTACAACACGACAGGTGCTAACAACGTAGCTGTTGGTAAGGGTGCTTTAACACAAAACACCACAGCATCTAACAATACAGCAGTTGGCACAGAGACTTTAGCAGCTAACACTACAGGTTTTAACAACGTAGCCGTTGGTTATAATTCTTTACTATCCAGCACTACAGGTCAATACAATACTGCGGTTGGTAATGAAACATTAAGAGATAATATTACTGGGCAGCAGAATACGGCAGTTGGTTGGAATTCTATGCTAGAGAATACTACAGGAAATTTTAACACTGGATGTGGAATGTACTCTGGATATACTAATACTACAGGTATACGTAATACATTCTTAGGTTATCAAGCTATAGGTAATGCGGTTGGAACTAATAACCAAAATGTAATTGGTTACAACGTAAATAGTGTTGGTGCTGACTACACAACAATCGGTATTGGCACTACCCGATCATATATCGGTACTGGTGGAACATCGTGGACAGGCACTTCTGACTCACGCTTAAAAGACAACATCACAACGTCTACTGCTGGTCTATCTTTTATTAATGACCTACGCCCTATAACTTTTGAGTGGAAAGCCAAAGGTGATGTACCTTCTGAATTAAATTATTACGAGGAAGGTTCCACAGAAAGAGTTAATGATACAGATAAAGTACAACATGGCTTTCTTGCTCAAGAGATTAAAGCAACCATTGATGCACACCCTGAGATTAAGAGTGGACATGGTATGTGGATGGAGCAAGGTGATGGTACGCAAGGAGTAGCACAAGGTCAGTTAGTACCAATGCTAGTAAAAGCAATACAAGAATTATCAACCCAAAACGCAGCACTTGCTGCACGTTTAACAGCACTAGAGGCATAAAAAGATGGATGAATTAACAGTAGAACAAATCGCAGCACATTACTCGGCTTGTGGTGATTCAGTAGCATTAATCAATGGCAGTCAGCCAGAAGGTATGTCCGATGAAGATTGGGCAGACTGTGTAGCACGTAACAAAGAGCATCTTGTTCTTATGATTGCTAAAGATTATTGGACTGATGAAGACATGACTGCTATGACAGCAGCCGCAGCTTAGGAGAATAGTATGGCATACGGAACTAAGATGGTGTCACCACCAAAGAAGGGAAAGAAAAAGAAGACTAAAAAATAATGTATGCTCTTGTAGTAGCTACTATGCTCTCTGTAAGTACAGAACCTGCAATGCCTGTTATGGTATCTAGTTATTCAACTCTTAAGAGATGTAGATTAGAGTTACTAATAGTAGCTAAAGAGTTAGAGTATGCGTTAGTTACGAGTCCTCTTCTAGGCTATGCGGCTCAGAAAGAAACTGAGGATAAGACCACGATAGCATTCTGTGTAAAAAACATTGAGAGTATATAATGAACTCTAGTCCTTTAGAGATATACCCAATTCATGTATCGCCTACTCTTGCTCCTATAGGGCAGGGTTTACTTATTGAACCATCTGTCAACAGGGTTAATGCTGAGTACCTAGTAGTTCAACCATCAAGAGAACCATATGGTGTACCACAAGAATATACAAAGAGGGTCTGGGTATGTTAGCAGAACTGGCTATTGCGAATGCTGCCTTTGCAGTTATAAAACAAACTCTTTCTAATGGCAAAGAGATTGCTGATGCTGGATCTGCTGTAACTAAATACTTTAGTGCAAGTCAGTCTATACAGCAGAAAGCTGCTATTGGTACAGGTGATGTACTAGGTGCTTACCAAGCAAAACAAGCTATAGAGAGGCAGGAGAAAGAACTAGAGTTTATGCTCAACAAGCAGTCTATTCAAGGATACTATAAGTATTGTCAGTTTAGAGATGAGTTTCATAATAAACAAAAAGCACAGGTTAAGAAACAGAAAGCACAGGCCAAGGAAGTTAAAGAGACTATGGTAATGGCAGGGCAGGTTCTAGGAATCCTTGTGACTATCCTAGCTGCTTTCTTTGGCGTAGTCATGTATCTTAAATATTAAATATGAGTGATCCTAAATTGACAGAACTAGAGAAAGATGAGATAGCTGAGTTAGCTGCACAGAAAGCGTATGATCGTTTCTACCTTGCAGTGGGTAAGTCGGTTGTTAAGAAGTTAATGTGGATTGTAGGAGCAAGTGCATTCGCTTGTTGGTTATACTTTCAAGAGGGTACATTCTAATGCCAGACGCTAAACTAACTAAGCTAGGTCTAACAGCCTACAACAAACCTAAGCGTACACCTAACCATCCTAAGAAGTCTCATGTGGTGGTAGCTAAAGAAGGTGGAGTAACTAAGACTATTCGCTTTGGTGAGCAAGGTGCTAGTACAGCAGGTAAGCCCAAGGCTGGTGAGAGTGATAAGATGAAAGCCAAGCGTAAGTCATTCAAGGCTAGGCATGGTAAGAACATTGCTAAGGGTAAGATGTCTGCGGCATATTGGGCTAATAGGGAAAAATGGTGATGGCTAAAGCTAAATCAAAAGTTAACGAAGCTGGTAACTACACCAAGCCTACTATGCGTAAGACTCTTTTTAAAAAGATCAAGTCAGGAACTAAGGGTGGTAAGGCTGGTCAATGGTCAGCACGTAAAGCACAGCTTCTAGCTACGCAGTACAAGAAAGCTGGTGGAGGTTACAAGTAATGAAAGCATCACAGAAGTCTCTCAAGAACTGGACTAAGGAGAAGTGGGGAACTAAAAGTGGTAAGCCTAGTGCTAAGACAGGTGAGCGTTACTTACCTAAAGCAGCTAGAGATGCCCTTAGTGCTAAAGAGTATGCCGCCACTACAGCAGCAAAGAAGAAAGGTACAAAGGCAGGTAAGCAGTTTGTAAAGCAGCCTAAGAAAATAGCAAAAAAGACAGCTAAGTATAGATCAAAAAAGTAGAGGTTATTATGAAAGGTGTTAAACATTACTTACCAAATGGTAAGGAGTATACAGGTAAGACTCACAAGACTAATGGTAAACTTATGACGGGTGCAAAGCATACTGCCTCTAGTAAAACTCTAACTCACAAGAAGAAGAAGTAATGTTTGGTATGCCGATAGAAGTTATCACATTGCTGTTAAGCGTCCTAGGAGGTGCTGTAATGAAGATGTGGGCGCAGGCACAGAAGGATAAGGCTGACCAGCAAAAGATGCTCATGCAGCAATTCTCGGCCTCTGAGGACAGTGTAGCAGCAGCTAGGGCATACGATACTCCTAATGCGCAATGGATCAGGAGATTCCTAGTGGTGTCCTTCATGGGCATGGCGATGTTTATTCTTATTGCTCCTATCTTAAACCTACCAACAGTAGTACCAGTAGAAGTAACGAGTGGATTTAAACTTTTATTCTTTGACTTTACTACAACAGTAACAGAGTGGAGAACACTAGAGGGTATGGTTACTCCTGAGTGGCTACCTCATGCAATCATGTCAGTTGTTGGTATGTACTTTGGTCAATCAATTGTAGCAAGAAAATAGTCTCTTGACTTTTAAACAAAAATATGGTATAATCCTATGAATTACTTAGCAGCAATCAACTCAGTTCTTGTACGTCTACGAGAACGACAAGTAGAATCTATTAATGAGAATGAATATTCATCTCTTATAGCTACTCTTATCAATGATTCAATTCAAGAAGTAGAACAAGCATGGGATTGGTCAGCCTTACGTAATAGTCTAACTGTTACCACTTCTAATGGTATTTTCAATTACGAATTAAATGGTGCTAAGAACGATGTTAAAGTTCTAAGTGTTGTTAACGCAACAACTCAAAGTGATGTTGATTATCAGACTGCGAATTGGTTTAATGATAGATACCTGACACCATCCCCTGCAACTGGCTCCCCTAGCTACTGGTCTTTCAATGGTGTAGGCACTGATGGGGATACGCTTATTGATTTATACCCTAAGCCTGATGGTGTTTACGAAGTTAGGTTTAATGTTGTTAAAAGATCAGAAGACCTCGTAGCAGAGGCAGATAGAATATACTGTCCTCATCGTCCTATCGTTCTGTTAGCCTACGCTAAGGCTGTGGAAGAGAGGGGTGAAGATAATGGACAGACAGGTAACACTGCATACATGGCAGCTAACAACTCATTATCTAACGCAATAGCATTAGATGCGTCAAAGCATCCAGAAGAGACTATATGGTATAATGTATGAAACAATTAGTTAGTTCTTCCATTGCAGCCCCTGGATTTTATGGGTTAAACACTCAGGAAAGTAGCATTACTTTAGCTAGTGGCTACGCATTACAAGCAGACAACTGCATTATAGACTCTGAGGGTAGACTAGGTGCTAGAGAGGGACATGTATATCAGACTACTTCTGGTGGTACATCTTCTTCTATTGTAGGTATGCACGACTATGTAGGTTCTACTGGACACCTTGATTATATTACTTGGGGTAATGGTAAAATCTACCGAGGTCTTGGTACACTCACTGCTATATCTACAGGACATGGTACTGATAATGATTGGCAAGCTGCTTCATTAGGAGGATCGGTCTACCTAGCACAAGCAGGTAAAGCTATGCTTAAAGTAGACTCTAACTTTGCAGTGACAACTCATGCAACAACATCTGCTAACCTACAGTTCTCTTTTGTAACTTCTGCTTATGGTAGATTGTGGGCTGGTGGCACTGCTACAGATAAGTACACATTGTATGGGTCTGACTTACTTACTGGAGCATTTCATGGGGGGTCTACTCTAACCTTAGACCTGAGAAAAGTATGGACTAATGGTGGTGACGAGATTGTTAGTGTTGCTGGATTTAACGGACGCATCATTGTATTCTGTAAACGATGTATTGTAATCCTTGGTGATAATAATAACTCAGATTTAACTATCGCTGCTACCCAATTAAATGTAGTGGAGATACTAGAGAATGTAGGATGTGTGTCTAAGAAGTCCGTACAGGCCGTAGGAGACGACATCTACTTCCTAGCTAACTCAGGGTTACGGTCTTTGAATCGTGTCATACAAGAGAAATCTAACCCCTTAGCAGACCTGTCTGTTAACATACGTGATGATCTAGTAAAGATTATTAATACATACTCTACTGAAAATGTAACTGCAATCTATTCAGCAGCTAATGCTTTCTACTTATTACTGTTCCCTAGTTCTAAACTTATCTATTGTTTTGATACTAGAGGTAGACTAGAGAATGGTGGACTACGAGTAACTAAGTGGGTGGACACTGATATACTAAGTGGTCTAGCTGCTTTCGATGGTACTCTTTATCTAGGATTAGTTAATGGAATAGCTAAGTATAGTGGATTTCAAGACAATGGAACATCTTACTACATGGCCTACAGTACAAACTACTTTGACTTTGATCAGCCTACAGTTAATAAAATATTAAAGATTGTAGGTGTAACTGTTATAGGCGGTAGTGGTCAGAACTTTGTTGTTAAGGTAGGTACTGATTACACTGATCAACCTAGATCCTATAATAGAACAATTAAACAAAGTGCTGTGTCTGAGTACGATGTTGCTGAGTATAACATTGCAGAGTTTACAGGTGGTGGTTTAACAGATCGTATTAAGGTTGCAGTAGGTGGTCAGGGGAGTGTAATTCAATTAGGATTTGAGGCTTACATTAATGGTGATCAATTATCAATTCAAAAGTTTGACGTTTATGTTAAACAAGGTAGAACTAACTAATGAGTAATTATACTAAGTCAACTAACTTTGCTGTTAAGGATGGCCTCAGTGCAGGTACAGCAGCTAAACGAGTACGAGGTACAGAGATAGACGATGAGTACAATGCTATTGCTGTAGCTGTAGCTACTAAAGCTAACATTAACAATACAGCATTAACAGGTGTACCTACTGCTCCAACAGCTTCGGCAGCTACTAACAGTACACAACTAGCTACTACAGCTTATGCTACTACAGCCATAGCAGCAATACCAGCAGTCACATCAGCCGTAGTTAATGCTCTGGCTTATCCTGTAGGATCCATATACACATCAGTAGTGTCTACCAATCCTAACACATTACTTGGTGTTGGTGTATGGTCAGCTATTGGGCAAGGCAGGGTACTTCTAGGTGCTGGCGGTGGATACACTGCTGGTGCTACTGGAGGTACTGCTACAGAAACATTAACAATTTCTCAGATACCTTCTCACAGTCACACTTCTGGGTGGTATGGCCCAAGGGGTGCTGATGGTCATGTAAATATATTTGCATCTAACCAGCCTAATGACGGGAGTGTAAACACTGGAAGCGCAGGAGGCGGTGCGGCTCACAATAACTTACAACCATATCTCGTAGTATATATGTGGAAGAGGACATCATAATGTTGAGTTTAATATCAGCAGGGTTAGGACTACTAGGTGGTTATCAGGCCCAAAGAAAATTAGGTGAAGCCCAAGATAGAATGTCTGCGGCTGGTGAAAAAGCATGGGAAAGAGGACAGTATAAACCATATGGCGTAACCTCTGGTGCTGGTACTGCTTCTTTTAATGATGGTCAAGCATCCTATTCAATGGATCCTCGTTACCGAGCGCAGCAAGAACAGATGTTTGGCTTAGGTACTTCTGCCCTAAATAGGGCTGGTGGTAGTTATGATGATCTAGCATCAGATATGTACAATCGCCAACGTGACATAGGTTCTGGCGGTAGAATGGCAGAGGCTACCGAGTTAGGTAATCGTATGTTTGGTGCTGGCACTGGAGGTCTTAGGGTTGGAGGTGAGGCTCTAGGAGGGGCAGCAGGTTCTGGAATGATGAGTCCAGATGGTTATGGTTTTGCTAGGGCTTTTGCACAACAAGATGCTATTGATCGTAACAACGCATTTAATCAAGCACAGCAACAAAGGGCTGCTGACATTAACCTAGGTACAGGTATGTTCAGTCAAGGTCAAGGCATGGATGCTAATGCTATGGCTATGATAGGATTAGGTGGTGATCTAGGCTCACAGCAATCAGCAGCTAATAACAATGCTATGCAAAATTATCTTAGTGGTCAGAGTGAAGCAGCAAAATATCAAGCACGTAGAGGACAATCTATGGCTGGTACTTTAACTAACTTTGGTACTGGGTTAGGTTCTATGGGTGGAGGTGGTCAACTACCTACAGTACCAACCTCTCAATACATGGCAACGCCAACAGGACAAAATAGAATGTCAAGTTATTCATCTATGGGAAGTGGCGGTATGTATCCTACTTATGGAAGTGGTGGCCCAAGTATTGGTGCGACAACATACGGACAGTATGGTCAAACTCCTATAGGTCAGAATAGAATAGGAAGTTATAACGCTATGTCGTCTCCGTTAGGGCAATGGTCGCCTAGTGGAGGCAGTACAGCAGCATCGTCACCTGTTAATAATAGGTATCCTAATAATATGTATACTAACTACCGATAGGAGAATATTATGGCTAGTGATGTAATGAGTTTATTTGGTATGGATCCTAATGTGATCCAACAGAATCGTGTACAGCAAGGTGTTGATAACGCATCTCGTATGAGTGCTGACTATGCTATTGGTGCAGCTAGTGGCGGTTTAGCTGCATCTGGTATTAATTCAGCCTTTGGTTTACAGACCCCTGACATGGCACAGGCTGCTAGTGTACAACAAGGTATGCAAGGGGCTGACTTAACCACTGTTGCTGGCTTACGTGCGGCTGCTCAACAACTAATGATGAATGGTGACTATCCACAGGCTATGGCATTACATGCACAGGCTAGGGACATGGAGGCTTTAGAGAATAAAGCACCAAGCGTATCAAGTCAGAAGACTTACATGACACCAGATGGTAAAGAATTAGTAGGCTATGTAGTGGATGGTGTACCTTCCTATCGTAAGGATGGATCATGGATTCCTCTACCTGATGGGTCTACAATAAAAGATACCAGTGGCATTAATCCTTTTAATATAACTGGAACTAATATTGATGAGGCTCTTGTTGAAATGGATAGGATTGGTATTGACTTAAGTAGAAAAGATAAAAACTCTGCTGCTAGGTGGATTGCTAATCGGAGTGAATCATTACAACGTGATAATAAAATGAGACCTAATGATGCACTGGCTGAGGCAACGCGTGAGGCACAGGCTAATTATATAACAGATGGTGGATGGTTTGGACTAGCTGATGATGATTGGAATCCTCCTACTGCTGATGCCCCTGCTTCACAGTCTTCTGCTGCTGGTACAGTACCTGCTGGATATGAAGTTATTACTTATAATGGTAAGCAATATGCTAGACATAAAACAGATAAGACTAAGCCAATAATTACGCTGTAAGGAGAACATACATGGCGACTCCTACATGGGATGAACTATCACAAAATACTACAGCCTCTGTTGCTCCTACATGGGATGAACTATCACAGGATATGTCACCACCTGTAGAGCAAGAGCAAGATACATCCTTTGGTAAAGGTTTTGTTGAAGGTGAAAGCTGGACTCAACAGGCAGGTGATATTATGGGTGCTGTTACTGGCATTCGACCTGAGATTACCTATCGTGATGAGGATGGTTACGGGCTAGGTTACAAATCAACAGAAGAAATATATGGTGAAGGATTTGCTGATGCTTCTTTTGATGAAAGACGTAAGATGATAACAGATGAAAGGGCGCGTAAGATAGAAGAAGATTATGGTGACGTTGAAGGGAGTACGTTTGGTAATATTGCAGGTATGTTGTTTGATCCCACAACTGCTCTACCTGTAGGTGCTACCTACAAAGGCATGGCTGCTATTGGCGGTGCTATAGGAGGCACTTACTCAGTCACAGACCAGTTACTTAACAAGGGTTCTGTTGATCCAGTAGAAGCAGGACTACACTCTGTTGCTGGTGCTGTACTGGCTCCTGTTGGTGGGTATGTGTTCAATAAAGTAGGGGCAAAGCTATCTTCTAGGGCTGCTGTTAAAGGTGCTAACAAAGCAATAGACGATGTAGATACTTATGTCTCACATCACATATCTCTTGGTGCTACACAAGCAGAAGCTAAAATAATTGCTCTTGAACGTACAGGATTAACTGCTGAGGATGTCCTTAAAGCAGAAGGGTTAGCTAATAGAACAGTAAAAACTCCTACACTAGAAGAGTCAGTTCAATTGCAAGAGGCTGGTGCTAAAGTTAAAGCTACCAGTGATTGGTTTGAAGGTATCTCTTCTCGTATAAAAGAACACTCACCAAAGATATGGCAAGTGCTTAGATCATTTGAAGAGAAGCAAGCTGTTGCGTTATCCACAAGAAAGAAAGAGTACATTGATCCTTTTGTAAAATCATTGCAAGGGTATAGTAAGTCAGAGTTGGTTCCTATACACAACCACTTAATGAATAGGAATTTTAAAGCTGCTACAGAACTAATGACTAAGGGTGGTAAAGCTGAGTTAGCAAAACTAAATAAGATGATGAAAGCTGATGGTAAAAAGTTTGAGAAGATAGTAGGTAATAACTACAAAGCCCTTACTAATTACTTCCCTCGTAAGGTTAAAGATTTAGATGGTCTACGTGCTGAGTTAGGTAGAAAAAATCCAGCAGCTTTGTCAGGTCTGAACAAGAGAATAGAAGAGATACGGGTGAAGGAAGGTGTCGAGACTATTCAAGAAATATCTGAACGTGGAATGACTGAGGCTGTTACAAAAGCAGCTAACATAGCCTACCCTAGAGTTCTAGGTGGTGCTAAGGCTAAACGTACTGTTGACGAAGTTCCCCCAGAGTTAATGAAATACTATGAAGACCCTGCTACTTCTCTACTATCGTATGTTGAGTCTTCAACTAGGGCTTTTGGTAAGACTGAACTATTGGGTAAAGGTCTTGTACAAAAGAAAAGTGATCCAGCCGCTAAGTTTTACAAGGTACTAGGGGAAGAGAGGAAGAGAGGGCGAATAAGTGATACACAGGTTGATGATATTAATGCGTTAGTTCGGTCTAGGTTCACTACGGGTGAGCAAGCTATGAACTCTACTCTTAGTACAGTTAAAGATATAGGGTACATGGCTACACTAGGCCAGCTAAGGTCAGCAGCTACTCAGATAAAAGACTTAGGTACATCAGCTTACTTGCATGGGATAATGCCTACTATCAAAGGGGCTTTGTCTGTAAGGAGTAACATACTTGATAAGACAGGTCTTGCAGATACTGTGTCAGCAGAGATGGCAACCAACAGAGGTACTGCCAAGGTACTTAACTCAGTTCTTAAGCTAAGTATGTTCCGCGCTGTTGATAGGTTCGGTAAGCGTACATTACTTGAAGCCTCTAGGATTAAGGGTACTAAGTTAGCCTCTTCACCTAAAGGCGTTGCTGTGCTTAGAAAGAAGTATGGTGAGGCTTATGGTAAAGACTTTGATAATTTAGTTACCAGTTTAAAGAATGGTACTGATGATGAGTTAACAACCTTGTATAGGTTCCATGAACTTGCTGATACACAGCCCATCTCATTACTTGAAATGCCTAAAAGATATTTAGATATGCCTGATGGTAGAATAATCTTTGCTCTTAAGTCATTTGGTCTTAAGCAGTTAACTCTCTTGCATAACGATGTAATTAAAAGAGGTAAGGCTGGTGACAAGAAGGGTGCTGCTCTCGCTTTAACTAAGTACGCTGCTATGATAGGTGTTGCTGGTGGCACAGTCGATGAAGCTAAGGAGGTTATGGCTGGTGGATCATTTGATATTGAAGAGATTCCTGATAAGGTACAAGATAACCTACTAGCATTAATCTTCTTAAGTAAGTTTGCTATTGGTGATCTAGGTAAGGGAGATTTCAGTTCTGTTATAGGCGATATAGTAACTCCCTCACTCGCACCTGTTGAGGCTGGTGTTAAAGATTACAAGCGGTATAAGGATGGTGTACCAATAGGGGAGAGTGAGCAGCCTGTTAACTTAATCAAGACGTTCCCAGTTATAGGTAGGATTATTTATGATTTTGCTTTAGGTGGTAAGGAGAAGGATGCAGAAAGGAAACAAGATGAGTACATGGAAAGGTTAAGGGAGTAATAAATAAGGGGGCTTAGTTGCCCCCTATAAAGTTTCCTAGGAAACATTCTTACCTTTCGCTTTGAGTGGAGGCAGACCTTTAACACTTCTCATGATAGTAGCCAATGCAGATGCAGTTACCTGTACTGTCCTACCACTAGATAGTGATATACTTCTAGCCTCTTCATCAACGAATACTACTTGGTTCATATTCAACCAATGAGTGTTTAGCTTTACCCACATTTTCCCTCCAACTCAAACTCTATTAGCATATCAATACAGTGCTTGGCCTTAGCCAGATCCTGTAATGGTGTACCCTTATCCAGATAACGAGTCACATACTTAATGGTTGTATGCTGTAGTGCGTTCAACTCGTTAGCCATAGAATACTGCATAGGCTGTATAGCTAGTCGAGTGTAATGACTACCACCCACTTGAGTTTCACTGGCTAACTTCTCAAAGTCAAACAAAGGTTCTATCCTATCTTCAATCATAACTGTCATACCTGTATGGTTCTTCTAGTTGCATCTCTAGGTTGTAGAAGTTTCTTTCGATAACATCCCCGAACCTATTAACTATATCCTCAGATTCTAATTGCAGTACATCAACAAGGATAACCTCATCCAACTGCTTCAAGCGACCTTTCAACTCTTCCAAAGTTAGAGCCATAAGTCCTCCGTAGATACGCCATTGATACAGGCAACTCATCAAAGCTACCATCGTGTACATCATTGAACACCCATAGACCAGACCATGATCCGTTAGTCTGAGGGTTAAGGTATGCCTCGTCATGTTGATAGTAGATACCAGCAAACAGACCTGTCATATTTAAACCATCAGCCCTACGTGCATAGGCTATGTCTCTATCTTGAACATGTCCCATGACACAACTCATGTACTTCTTCTGTAGCAGTAGCTTGGCAGAAGACACTGGCCTACCCATAACACCAGAGGTAAAGTAGTGACAGTATGCCACACCATCTATGACGATAGGGTCTAGGAAGTCTTGCACCTCCCATCCTTTAAGATCAAGATCAGCAAAGCTAATCAGACCATCCAGCTTTGAGTCGTGTTCAACAGCACGTTCAATACGATACTCATGGTTGCCTAGTAAGAACACTAAGCGAGGATTCCATTGCTTCTTCTTTCCATTCTTAAGACGTAACTGTTCTCGTTTGATAGGTGCTAAGAACATCTTCATTGCTTCATTACCTGCTGCAATGTCCTTAGTGTACCGCCTACCTTCAAAACTCTTAGTCCCTACATCATAGCTGCTAAGACTTGGCATGTCCCAATGATCACCTAGATGTACGATCACATCAGGTTTCATCTTAACTGCATAGTGTCCAGCCCATGTCATATGGTCATAGTTAGCATCAGGTTTGATCTGAGTATCTGGTATAATTAGATGTCTCATTTCTTCTTCCTTTTAGTTCGTTCTTCTCGTTCATCACGGGTCTTAGTTCCATGACAAACATAACATAGAATCTGGTATCCATCTTCCTCTAAGAACATCCTAGAGATGTATGTATTCCAATCTATGAATCCTTGTGAAGGATCGACAACAGGGTCAATGTGATCAACAGCAGCATTATTCCTACGTCTTGACTGACCCCTAAGAGGTGGCAAAGTAGCAGGGCCAACAGTGCCACAACCAGCACATAAGTACCTCCCAGTAGAAACTCTAGCAGATTTTTTAACATCAGCTTTGACACCCCATTTACTGTGCGCTCCACGTAGAGCAGAGATTATGAAAGACTTGTGTCTAGCTTCTGTCCATCGTCCGTTGTTACGGGTCTTGGCGGTTGCCATATCTCATCTTCCTCTCTGCGTAGGTGCAGTAGTATTCCATTTTCAATCGCACGTTCTTCACTGCCTAGTTCTTCAACACAGGTGTCGTACATTTCTAACTCAGTCTTACCTTCCAATAGCTTTGCAGCTTTCTTAGGGCCAACGCCATACACACCTTTGATGTTGTCAGCAGTATCACCTACTAGGAATTGCATATAGAAATTATACACAGCCTCCTCCTTGGTAATGTAAAAGAGTTCCTTCTTAACGAAGTTGTAATGTCCACACACAAGCTGATAGAAGTCCTTGTCTAGTGAAATGATTATTGCTTCTGGGTTCTGTGTTGCTCTGATAGCAATCCTATCATCTGTCTCTTCACCTTGAGTAACGACTGCACCATGCTCCTCTACTAGGTAGTCCCGTAGAGCAGCAATGTGCGTAGGTTTATTACTTGACTTTCTATTACCCTTATACTCAGCAGTAACAGCATAGTCATGACGGAAGTTATCTGGGCCAGTTAGGTACAGTTCAACTTCATGTTCCTCATCGTCAGAGTCCATCACTAAATCTTCAATGA
>Ga0307488_10000556_pt1 | contig 30939 bp, 32 predicted proteins | sample SB02metaG_FD_202248 | JGI IMG/M metagenome (GOLD analysis project Ga0307488, IMG submission 202248) | Sea-ice brine microbial communities from Beaufort Sea near Barrow, Alaska, United States - SB 0.2 | ecosystem: Environmental > Aquatic > Marine > Coastal | place: USA: Alaska | collected...
GGGGGGGGGGAACCAATGGTCAAACAGGTATTGAACTAGCTTATAGTATGGCCGAGCAGGACTTTATTGAATATGGAGTTAACCGGGTTATCTTAGCCACAGACGGTGATTTTAATTTAGGTATGACCAATCATGAACAATTGGCTCAGTATCAAAAAAGTCATGTAGACTTTAAACTTACTGAAGAATTCTTGAGTGTGTTGACAGAAATGCAAATACAACAATTGAAGTCAATGTCGACTAAAGCTGTTCCAGAAGATTAATTTTAAAAAGAGAGAGTTACATTGAAAATTTGGGTAGATGCTGATGCATGTCCAGTGGTAATAAAGGATATTTTGTTTCGTGCTGCAGAGCGTAAAAAAATTGAAACTATCTTTGTGGCAAATCAATATATTCGTACACCACCGTCTAAATTTATTCGCGCTATACAAGTTAGTGCTGGATTTGATGTGGCTGACGACGAAATAGTACGGCAAATTGAACCCAATGATTTGGTGATCACCAGTGATATACCTTTAGCCGCAGAAGTAATTGAAAAGGGAGGTCAGGTATTAAGTTCAAGAGGAGAACTATTTACGACTGAGAATATTCGAGCCAGACTTAACATACGCGACTTTATGGACACCATGCGTGCCAGTGGAGAGCAATCGGGTGGACCACCCCCGTTAAACCAAAGTGATAGGCAGAATTTTGCTAATCATCTGGATAGAATACTGACTGCAAATATATAAAGTACTATTTACTGAGCGCGCAGGTATTTAAAACCTGGGCTCTCACTATTTAAGATACTTGCACTGAACTCATTGCAAATAATACCTCAAGTTTGCAGACACTATTTTTATTGAATCGTTATTTATTAACGATTGCCAGAATTACCAGTAGACTGACCTTTGCTTCTATTTCGTGAATGATTACTTTTAGGTGGCTGTCCACCAGATGAATTACGCCCAGAACGCTGCCCGTCTCGGTGACCAGATTGAGCTTGCTTTGGCTTCTTTGCTTTAATCGGTCGTTGACCAAGCTTTGATTCAGGTAGCGGCTGAGTGGGTTCAAAGCCGGGAGTGATTTTTCGCTGAATAAGTTGTTTGATCAATATTTCTATATCGACTAATTCCTTGAATTCATCTTGGGTCACCATCGATATGGCTTGACCTGTTGCCCCAGCGCGACCCGTTCGTCCTATCCTATGCACATAATCCTCGGGTACATTGGGTAAATCAAAATTGACGACTTGCGGTAATTGATCAATATCCAAACCACGTGCTGCAATATCAGTCGCAATCAAGGCTTTCACTTTACCTTGCTTAAAGTCTGCGAGAGCTTTGGTACGTGCGCCTTGACTCTTATTGCCGTGAATGGCTGCAGAACTTATACCATGCGCTTCTAGTTGTTTGGCTATTCGGTTTGCACCATGTTTAGTGCGACTAAAAACCAATACCTGTTGCCAATCATTTTCTTTAATTAAGTGGGTAAGCAGTTGAGATTTTTTACTTTTATCAACCGGGTATACCCATTGTTCAACTAAATCGACAGTTGTGTTTGCTGGAGATACCGATATTTCTACTGGATTATTAACTAAACCTTTGGCTAGTTTTCGAATATCGTCTGAAAATGTGGCTGAAAACATTAAGTTTTGGCGTTTTTGCGGCAACAATTTGATGATTTTTTTGATGTCGTGAATAAAGCCCATGTCTAACATGCGATCAGCCTCATCCATAACAAGGATTTCTAACTCGCTAAACTTCACTGCATTTTGGTTGTATAAGTCGAGAAGACGACCAGGTGTGGCAACTAATATATCAACACCTTTACGTAGTTTAATCATTTGTGGATTAATCCCCACACCACCAAATACCACGGCTGACTTTAACGGTAGGTCTTTGCCATATGTTTGCACACTTTCAGCGATTTGTGCTGCCAACTCCCTGGTTGGAGTGAGGATCAGTGCCCTAGCTTGGTTAGGTCTAGCTGATTGTCCTTTGCTCAATAAATGTAATATGGGCAGAGTGAATCCAGCTGTTTTTCCGGTGCCTGTTTGCGCCGCAGCCATTACGTCACTTCCTTGCAATACCGCTGGTATGGCTTTAGCTTGAATGGGCGAGGGAGTGGTATACCCTTTACTGGCAACAGCGGATAAAATTTTTGGTGAAAGGCCTAGATCGGCAAAACTCATAGATAATTCTCAAATAGGGTGATTAGCATATATATCAGGTTTAGACTGTTTGACTAGGCCGCAGACAATGTCTGAGCATAGATTGAAATTTAAACAGCTAAAAATAGTCGCGGGAGAATACAGTAATTAACTCGTAATAGCACTTAGACTATGAATAAAAATGCCGCAACACAGTGAAGTATTGCGGCATTTTATCAACTCTTGCGAGTATTAAGTTTACTCGCTTTGTGAACCAGGGCGAGTAGCAGGTGCTGCAGCTGCATTTGATGAGCTTGAATATACAGCTGACTTACCAGAGCGTTTAACTTCTGGTCTAGCAGCGTCATCAAGCGAACCAATTTTGACATCTACAAAAGCATTATCAATGGATGCAGGTCGAGCCATAGGAGCTGACACTGATTGCTTTTTAACTGGCTTAGCTGTCACTTTCAAAGACGTAGTCTTTTTAGGTGTTTTCTTAGCCGGCTCTTTCTTGATCGGCTTAGCAACGTCTTCTTTTTCAGATTCGGCAACAGCCGCTTTACTTTCCTGTGAACTGGGTTCCATATCTGGATTAGGTGAATCAACAACTTCAACAGGTTCAGATGTTAATTCCATCGCAACTTGTTCTGGTTTTTCATCAGCAACCACTAATTCAGGTGTCTTTTCAACTTTAGGCGCTGCTGAAGGTTCATCAAATTGTAGTTCGTCTTGTGTGACTTCAGACGCATCAGTTGTATCAGTTGTATCAGTTTTCACTGCTTCGTCTTTCTCGTCACCTTCTTTACGACGCTTTTGTCCCGCAGCTCGAATATGCCTTGGAGAACGACGACTGCGAGTACGAGGTGTAGACTCATCATCTTTATTCGTGTCGCTAACTGCTTGAGTGTCTGTCGTTTCAGAGGCAGGTTCTGCGTCTACTTGTGGTGTTGCAATCGTTTTTTCATCGGTAGATGCTTTATTCTCTACAACTGCATCATTTTGAACCACTGTTTCAGGATTCTCAATAATAGCTGCCTGAGTTTCTTGAACATCAGCAACGACTTTATTTTGCTCGTCATTAATATCGTCAACTCTAACACTACGTCTGGTGTCACGGCGTTTTCTGCGTTCTGCTACCTGTTCTTTTTTCTTAGCCGGTGCAGCAACTGGTGCTGGAACGTTGGGTTTTGTGGTGTTTGCTGCATCTTGCGTTGCATCTACAGGTTTATCATCACGACGTGGTTTACGGTTATCATTTCTCGGTTTGCGATCAGAACGTTCGTTTCTGTCGTTTCTTCCAGGGCTTTCGCTACGATTAGCAGACTGCTCGCCGTTCTCTTTGCGCTCGTGATTTTTGCTATTACGTTTGTTTCTATCAGGGCGTGCATTTCTACTTTGACGCGTATTAGTTGATTGATTGCGAGTATGAGTAGTTTTTTTAGGAACGACTATTTCCTCTGCTTTAAACAACCCAGAAATCCATTTGCTGGCTTTATCAAATAAGCTTTCGGATTTAGCTGCAGTAGTGGTTGCAGCAGGAGATGCTTTTTTCTGCTCAGGTGCAATCAGGCTCTGCAGCGCAGGTTGCTCTTTTGCCATCGCGGGAGCAACATTTTTATCGGTAATGTTTTCTTCTTGTTCAATTAATGGCAAGTTGTAACTCATTTGTTGAACCGCGTCATCTGGACGTCTACGAGCAACGCTGTATTGCGGCGTTTCCATATTCGGGTTAGGAATAATAACTAACTGTACGTTATGACGTTTTTCAACACTACGAACTGAATTACGTTTTTCGTTTAATAAATAAGTAGCAACGTTAACGGGTAACTGGGCTTCTATTTGCCCTGTATTATCCTTAATGCTTTCTTCTTCCATGATCCGCAGCACCGATAATGCTAAAGACTCTGTGCCACGAACCGTACCGTGACCGCTACATCTTGGACACACATTATTGGCTGAATCACCTAAAGAAGGACGTAAACGCTGACGAGACATTTCTAGTAGACCAAAGCGTGAAATACGGCCTAGTTGTACTCTTGCTCTGTCACCTCTAACGGCGTCTTTCATGCGGTTTTCAACTTCACGCTGATGACGCACCGGTGTCATATCGATAAAGTCGATAACCACTAAACCGCCAGCATCACGTAAACGTAATTGACGTGCAATTTCGTCTGCCGCTTCAAGGTTGGTATTGAAAGCTGTTTCTTCGATATCACTGCCTTTAGTCGCTCGGGCAGAGTTGATGTCTATTGAAATTAACGCTTCGGTAGGATCAATTACTATTGAGCCGCCTGAAGGAAGCCTTACTTCACGTTGGAACGCTGATTCTATTTGACTTTCGATTTGGTAATGGCTAAACAAAGGTACATCACCATTGTAAAGTTTCACGCGATTAGCATAGTCTGGACGCATCTGCTCAACGTGTTTTAATGCTCTTTCATGGACTACAGCATTATCAATCAGGATCTCACCAATATCGCGTCTTAGATAATCTCGAATAGCACGCACCACTACATCACTTTCTTGGTGTATAAGGAAGGGAGCAGAGCGAGAGTCGGCCATATCTTTAATACGGCCCCAACCTGATACTAAGTAATCCAAATCGTATGCAAGTTCTTCAGTTGTTTTGCCAACGCCAGCGGTTCTGACGATTAAACCCATGCCGTCTGGGAGGTCTAAACCGCTCAACGCTGCTTTTAATTCAGTACGCTCATCGCCTTCAATACGACGAGATACACCTCCTGCACGAGGATTATTTGGCATTAATACTAGGTAACTACCTGCAAGACTAATAAAGGTGGTTAGGGCTGCGCCCTTTTGGCCACGTTCTTCTTTATCAATCTGAATAATGACTTCTTGGCCTTCCTTGATCACCTCTTTAATATTTGGGCGACCTTCAAACCTATATCCTTGAGGGAAGTAAGTTCTGGCAATCTCTTTAAGGGGAAGAAAACCGTGACGATCTGCGCCGTAATCGACAAATGCAGCTTCTAAACTAGGCTCTACGCGGGTAATCGTACCTTTATAAATATTGGATTTTTTTTGCTCGTGACCTGGACTTTCAATGTCCAAATCATACAGTTTTTGACCATCTACAAGTGCAACTCGCAATTCTTCTAGCTGAGTGGCATTGATTAACATTCTTTTCATTCTTGTTAGCTCGGTAAAGTACCGATCACCACAAGTAAAGAATTACGCAGTAATGTGACAATTATTCAATGCAACCTCTCGGCTGTATACTAAAAGTTAAGTTTTTTTGCGCCTAAGTGTTATTACCATTAATTGTTTAATGCACTGTTTTTTGAACACTTTACCTATATTTTATAGGTGCTAAACAAGGCTACGTGTTTAGCTTAATAATACGTTATTTTAAAACTTAGTCGTATTCGAAAAAAGAATGCTTGTCTGGCTACTTCATTCTTCAAATATCTTGTCAATTCTTTTGTATTCTTTACATCAATGGCGACCAATAGGTTAATTGTATCGCTGATGTAAGGGTTCTGTTTAATCAATCCTGTGAAAAGTTACTCACTTCAAAGTTGATTAGCCGTATTAGGCTTGCAAGTCACGCTTTATTATAAACGAGGCACGACAAATCGGTCGATTTTGCATACAGAACTGATTAATCCATCTGTTTGTTTTAAACATTCATTACATGTTTCAGAACGAGCCTATTATCACATTAAAGCACTGACACTGGCAAGACATTAAAATACTGGACATCTACCATAGCAATTCAGTTACAATGCGATGCTATGAATGACCTATTATTTCAAAAAGTACAATTTGTTACCATCGAACCTGAGCTTGAAGGACAAAGGATAGATAACTATTTACGCACTTTCTTAAAAGGAGTGCCTAAAAGCCTTATTTATCGCATTTTACGCAAAGGTGAAGTGAGAGTTAACAAAAAACGGGTTAAGCCCGAGTATAAATTGCAGCCCAACGATGAGTTGCGGATTCCCCCTGTTCGCGTATCTGAGCCTACAGATTTACCTTCAACTAAACTGAATAAAGTATCTAGTTTAGAAAATCACATTTTGTACGAAGATGACTGCTTAATTGTGTTGAACAAACCTTCTGGTACAGCGGTACATGGTGGCAGTGGTTTAAGTTTTGGGGTGATTGAAGCGCTTCGAGCGTTACGCCCACAGCAAAAGTTTTTAGAGTTAGTGCACCGGCTAGACCGCGATACCTCCGGTTGTCTATTAATTGCTAAAAAACGTTCTGCTTTAAAAAGTCTGCATGAACAGCTTAGAGATCGAAAAGTAGATAAACGTTATCAAGCCTTGGTTGCTGGAGAATGGCCCGCTAATCGTTTTAAGGTGAAAGCGCCATTATTAAAAAACACTTTAAAGTCTGGTGAAAGAGTGGTGTTAGTTAATGATGAGGGTAAACCATCAGAAACACGTTATCGTATTTTGGAATCTTTTAACCAAGCCACGTTAGTTGAAGCTTCACCTGTTACAGGCCGTACTCACCAAATTCGAGTACATTGTCTACATGCGGGTCATCCGATTGCTGCTGATAACAGGTACGGAGATAAAGATTTTGACCAAAGAACAGCCAAGTTAGGTCTCAAACGATTATTTTTGCATGCACACTCTTTGGCTTTTATTCATCCAAATACTGAAGAACGTGTTACCTATAAAGCTCCTTTAGAACCCAGTTTGGTGGGCGTTTTAAAGAGACTTAGAAGTGAAATATAAAGCAATTGTGTTTGATTGGGACGGTACACTGATGGACTCCATCGGTAAAATTGTTGAAACTATGCAATCCAGTGCCAAACATATGGGTTTACCTATTCCCAATTATGACCAAGCAAAAGATGTGATTGGGATTAGTCTGTTACCAGCTCTACAAAAATTATTTAATATCGACGATGAAAAAGCCGCAATGGATCTTTTCCACAGTTATAAAGCACATTTTAGAGAGCATACACAGGTAAGCAGTCCACTTTTCAGCGGTGCCATAGAATTATTGGAAATGCTGAAACAACAAGGATATATATTAGCCATAGCGACTGGAAAAGCTCGGCAAGGCCTAGAGCACAATTTGCACCATTCTAATACGCAACACTTTTTTAGTGTTTCCAGAACTGCAGATGATGCGCAAAGCAAACCCTCACCTGATATGTTGCAGCAAATAATGGCCGAATTAAATTTGTCAGCAGATCAAGTGTTAATGGTTGGCGATACTACTTATGACATGGCAATGGCTGAAGCAATAAATATGGACCGCATAGGTGTCAGTTTTGGCGTACATAATGCTGATGCTTTACAAAAACATCGGCCGTTAGCGGTGATTGATGCCTTGGATGAATTATTGCTACATGTTTAAGTTATTGTCTGGCTGCATATAATCAAATAAGTCCACAGACATATTTCTAAATAAATCGATTACTGCAATCAAAGGTAAACCAATTAATGTATTGGGGTCTCTGCCATCGAGTGATTCAAACAAAGCAATACCCAAACCTTCAGATTTAAAACTACCTGCGCAATCGTATGGCTGCTCAATCTGTAAGTATGTTGAAATTTGTTTCTCAGTTAAAGTTCTAAATTTCACATCAAACGTCTCCACTGTTTGTTCTACTTGCGGTTCTAATTGTTTTACAGCTGAATGAACTAAGCACAACCCAGTGTGAAACTTGACCGTTTGGCCACTGAACATCAACAGCTGTTGCCTGGCGGTATTAAAGTCTCCTGGTTTACCTAACACCTTACCGTTAAAACTGGCCAATTGATCTGAGCCAATGACGTAACTATTTATATTCGTTATTTCTGTGGCTATGGCTAACGCTTTATTTTTTGCAAGACGTGCTACCTGTGCTGAAATTGATTCACCGGCTACTGGTGATTCATCAATATCGGGTGCAGTAAAAGAGAATGGAATATGCAATTTCTGTAAAATGGATTGGCGGTATGCGGAACTCGAGGCAAGAATGATTTTCATAAATAATGGGTACTGTTTCTTAACATAATAGGCAAAGCATATAAAATACAGTGCCTAGTGTCATTAACTATGATTTTCTTTGACTAAGTTGAGTTGTTTCTATAATATGCGCGCGCTATGCATAGAGTGAAACTTCCCAAGCTGGTAGACCCAGTTAAAAACGCCACTATACGCTCCGATTATCGGGGGGTTGTATTGTCGTCTGAAATGCCTAGGTTGCTTGGGGCAGTTGCTGATATTGCCAAAGAAATCGATGTTGAAATTAAGTTTGCTAAAGACGAGCAGGGTCTTACTTACTTTCAAGGTCATATGGCATGTTCTACATCACTTATCTGTGAGAGATGTAATGAAGTCTTTGATCATCCTATGGATGTGTCTTTTTGTTTTAGCCCCGTGCAGAGTGCTAAAGAAGAAGACAAAGATGAGTTACCGGATGTTTACGAACCGGTTGAGATTAATGATGAGGGAGAAATTAATTTATTTCAAACTCTTGAAGACGAACTGATTTTATCATTGCCGATTGTAGCCCTTCATGCAGAGAAGGATTGCAAACAAAAGCGCGATAATATGAGCTTCGGAAAAATCGAACCTGTCGATGAACGTCCAAACCCGTTCGCGGTTTTGAAAGAACTTAAGCGAGACTAGGAGTAAAGTAATGGCTGTACAGAAGAGTAAGAAAACTCGTTCAAGACGCGGTATGCGTCGTTCACACGATGCACTTGGTACTGCGACTTTGTCTGTAGATTCAACGTCAGGTGAGACACATATACGTCATCACGTGACCGCTGATGGTTACTACAAAGGCAAAAAAGTTTTATCCCTTTAATTTAAAGTGACAGAATTTTGAGTCGTCTAACCTTAGCGTTAGATATCATGGGGGGCGATAACGGCCCCCATATTATTTTCTCTGCTGCATTAACAGCGTTGCAACAAACCCCTCATTTACATTTTATTTTTTGTGGCCCTTTGACCGTCATGTCACAGTGGCTAAATCAACAATTACCCAATATTCAAGCTCGTATCACCTTATCCGACTGCCCACAAAACGTTGCTATGGACGAAGCGCCTACTCATGCTTTGCGGCACAAGAAAAATTCTTCAATGCGACGTATTTTAGATTTAGTAGTCAAAAATGAAGCAGATGCTTGTGTCAGTGGCGGCAATACCGGCGCCTTACTCTGTATGGCTTATTACGTACTAAAAACGTTACCAGGCATAGATCGTCCTGCGCTTATTACACTGGTGCCGACAATTAACAACGGTAAAGTCTATTTTTTGGATTTAGGTGCAAATATTAACTGTGACTCAGAGGTCTTATTTCAATATGCCGTGATGGGTTCTGTTTTGGCCGAGCAAATATCCCATATCAAGCAGCCAAGAGTGGCTTTACTGAATGTGGGTTCGGAAGAAATCAAAGGTAACGACCAAATTAAACAAACGGCTCGATTATTAACTGACTCTCAAAACATTAATTACATTGGATATCTAGAGGGTAACGATATTTTCTCCCAGAAAGCAGATGTAATTGTAACCGATGGTTTTGCCGGAAATATTGCGCTGAAATCGTGGGAAGGATTGGTAAATATTGCGTTCCAAGAAGTTAAGAAAGCAGCACAGCATAATTTATGGTCGAAAATTGTAGCAAAAATAGCGATGCCTTTGTTTCGTGACATTTATTTTCGTATGAAACCCGACCAGTATAATGGTGCTAGTCTGATAGGATTGCGCGGAATTGTGGTGAAGAGTCATGGTAACGCCTCATCAGAGGCTTTTTTGTATGCGATCCGTGAAGCAATACAACAAGTCGAGATGCAAGTCCCAGACAAAATAAAAGACAAAATCGAAGCTGTCTTAATGGAGCGTCACGAATAAATGAATTCTAGAATAATTGGTACCGGTAGTTATTATCCCAGCGATGTAAGAACCAATGCTGACTTGTCGGTGATGGTTGATACGTCAGACGAATGGATCACCGACCGCACCGGGATCAAAGAAAGACGCATCATTGGCGACCACGAAACGGCTGCTACTATGGGCTTTGAAGCCAGTAAAAAAGCATTAGAAGCGGCAGGTATTGATGCTAAATCCTTAGATATGATTGTATGTGCGACTACAAGTGGTCGTTACGCGCTTCCTAGTACGGCTTGCGAAATTCAAAAAGCGTTAGATGTTGATGGTATCCCTGCATTTGATGTAGCAGCTGCCTGCGCCGGTTATTGTTATGCATTGAGTGTAGCTGATCAGTATATAAAAAGTGGCATGGCGAAGAGAATATTGGTGGTTGGTACTGATTGTTTGAGTCGAATGATTAATCCTGAAGACCGAACTATGGTGATATTATTTGGTGATGCTGCAGGCGCCACTATTATTGAAGCAAGTGAAGAGCTTGGTATTTTATCAACCCATATTCATGCTGCTGGCTCCTACGGTGATTTATTGACCATAGGCAATCCACAACACGGTAATGAACAATCAGTACATGAAAACTGGGGGAACATGAAAGGCAATGAAGTTTTTAAAGTCGCTGTCAATAAGTTAAGTGAGGTAGTGGAACAAACGTTAGCTGCTAACAATATGAAAAAATCAGATCTAGATTGGTTAGTACCACACCAAGCGAATTTCCGAATTATTAAAGCGACGGCAAAAAAATTAGAGATGCCGCTTGAACGGGTGGTCATGACCCTTGAACAATATGGTAATACTTCAGCAGCTACAGTACCAACGGCCCTAGATACCGCTATACGAGATGGCAGAATCAAACGTGGACAGAATCTTCTTCTTGAGGCTTTTGGTGGCGGTTTTGCTTGGGCATCTGCGTTAGTACGTTATTAAAATACTATTTTAGAGAATCAATTATGAGTAAACAAGCATGGGTTTTTCCTGGTCAAGGATCTCAAACTTTAGGTATGTTAAGTGAGCTAGCGTCCGAATATGCCATCATTCAGGAGACTTTTGCTCAAGCCAGCGATGCCTTGGGTTATGATTTGTGGGATGTGGTACAAAATGATGAGCAAAAACTCAATCAAACTCATATTACCCAACCCGCTTTATTAGCCGCCAGTTATGCAATTTATAAACTTTTAGTGGAAAAAGAACTCAGTCAACCGCTATATCTGGCTGGTCATAGCCTTGGAGAGTACTCCGCTTTAGTCTGTGCTGGAGTCATAGATTTTACTGATGCTGTTAAATTGGTTGAAGCTCGTGGTCAATTTATGCAGCAAGCTGTGCCTGCTGGAACAGGAGCTATGTTCGCCGTTATTGGTTTGGATGACGACAAGGTTTTGGCAAGTTGTGAACAGGCACAAGCAGAAACCAATGAAGTTGTGGCTGCAGTAAACTTTAATTCGCCAGGGCAAATCGTGATCGCCGGGAATAAAGATGCGGCGCAAGTAGCTGCGAATTTATGTAAAGTACAGGGGGCAAAACGCGCATTACCCTTGGCTGTTAGTGTGCCGTCGCATTGTGCATTGATGAAACCGGCCGCTGAGCAGTTAGCAAGTTTACTCAATGATATTCAGTTTCATACACCAAATATCCCTGTTATTAATAATGTTAATGTGGCCTATCCGAATGATCCAGATGCGATAAAACAGGCTTTGGTTGAGCAATTGTATAGTCCAGTTAGATGGACAGAAACTATCACCATGTTAGCTGAATTCGGGGTTGAAGAATTATTAGAAGTGGGGCCCGGCAAGGTATTAACTGGATTAACTAAGCGCATTGATAAACGCTTAAGCTGCACCGCAATTAACACGGTTGATTCTGTTAATTCATTGATTTAACTTATTTAAATATTTTTTGTAGAGAGTATGTATGGCTAATTTAAATGGCAGTATCGCACTGGTAACAGGTGCAAGTAGAGGAATTGGCAGAGCGATAGCTGAGAGGTTAGCAGCAGATGGTGCAACGGTTATAGGTACTGCAACTTCTGAAAATGGTGCTCAAGCCATCAGTGATTACCTGCAGGATAGTGGTGAAGGTAAAGTACTCGACGTTGCCCTACCTGAATCAATGCAAGCTTTGCTGGCTGACATTACCGAAAAGCACGGCACTGTGGATATATTAGTCAATAATGCTGGGATCACCCGTGACAATTTATTGATGCGTATGAAAGATGATGAATGGCAAAGTATTATGGATACTAATTTAACCTCCATTTTTAAAATGTCTAAAGCAGTGCTACGCGGTATGATGAAAAAACGTAAGGGGCGCATCATTAATATAGGTTCAGTGGTAGGCTCTACAGGCAATGCCGGTCAAGCTAACTATGCCGCGGCCAAAGCCGGAGTGATAGGTTTTAGTAAGTCTATGGCCCGTGAAGTTGCATCTAGAGGTATTACCGTGAATGTAGTTTCTCCGGGATTTATTGATACCGATATGACAAAATCATTAACGGATGACCAAAAAGAAAGTATATTTAAAGATATTCCAGCAAACCGTTTAGGTGACCCTAAAGAAATAGCGGCAACGGTTGGATTTTTAGCAAGTGATGATGCTGCATATATCACTGGAGAAACAATACACGTCAATGGCGGCATGTATATGGGGTAAAAGGTGATAAAGTTTACAATTGTTGTTGCTTTATCAAACGAATAAATATTTACTAATCTGTGAGTGGTTAGACCAGAAAAAAAGTTGACCCTGCTACTTGCAAGGGGTCACTTAGCTGAATACACTACCTACAAAATTATATCTAGCGACTTAAAGGATAACTAGAATTATGAGTACTATCGAAGAACGTGTAAAAAAAATCGTCATTGAGCAACTTGGTGTTAAAGAAGAGGAAGTTAAACCAGAAGCTTCATTCGTTGATGATTTAGGTGCGGATTCACTAGACACTGTCGAATTAGTAATGGCTCTTGAAGAAGAGTTCGATACTGAAATTCCTGATGAAGAAGCTGAAAAAATTACCACTGTTCAGTCTGCTATTGACTACGTTAACGCTAATAAAGACGCATAATACTTTACAAAACGGTCCTCTCTGGGCCGTTTCTTCTTTAAAATACACACATTTTTTAAATAGTCGGAGGCCAATGTGTCTAAACGTCGCGTTGTTGTGACCGGTCTTGGCATGCTTACTCCTGTTGGCAATACTGTAGACTCCACCTGGAAAAACATACTTGCGGGTAAAAGTGGGATTGCACCTATCACCTCTTTTGATTGTTCCTCGTTTACCACTCAGTTTGCCGGTGAAGTCAAAAATTTTAATGTCGAACAGTACATTCCTAAAAAAGAAACCAAAAAGATGGACCGGTTTATCCAGTTAGGGATTGCGGCCGGTAAACAAGCTCTTGAGCATTCAGGATTTAAAGTCACCACTCAAAATGCAACACGAATTGGTGTTGCTATTGGTTCTGGGATTGGCGGTCTGGGTTTAATTGAAGAAAACCATCGGCGGATGCTTGAATCAGGCCCAAGAAAAATATCACCATTTTTTGTTCCTGCCACTATCACTAATATGATCTCAGGTTTCTTTTCAATATTTGAAGGTCTCAAAGGCCCAAATATTAATGTAGTTACTGCATGTACCACTGGTGTTCACAATATAGGTATTGCTGCTCGTATCATTGCATACGGTGACGCTGATGCGATGATTGCCGGTGGTGCTGAGTCAACTGTCTGTGGTTTAGGTATTGGCGGCTTTGCTGCAGCCCGTGCTTTATCGACTCGGAATGATAACCCTGAAGCGGCTAGTCGCCCATGGGATAAAGACAGAGATGGTTTTGTTATGGGGGAGGGAGCAGGTGTCGTTATGTTGGAAGACTATGACTCTGCTGTAGCGCGTGGCGCCAAAATTTATGCTGAACTGGTTGGTTTTGGCATGAGTGGCGATGCATACCATATGACATCGCCGCCAGCTGATGGTGAAGGTGCTGCAGCTGCCATGGTCAATGCGATTAATGATGCCAAGGTTGATGTAAGCGAAATTGGTTACATCAATGCACACGGTACATCGACTCCCGCAGGAGATGTCGCTGAAGTTGCTGCGATTAAATATGCGTTTGGTGAACATTCAAACAAGGTTTTGGTGAGTTCTACCAAATCAATGATTGGACATCTACTTGGAGCCGCAGGCTCGGTTGAAGCTATTTTTACTATATTGGCACTACGTGATCAAATTGCCCCTCCGACTATTAACTTAGATCAACCAGGTGAAGGCTGCGACCTTGATTTTGTTGCCCATACTGCAAAACCTGTGAAGATGGAATTTGCGTTATGTAATTCTTTTGGTTTTGGTGGCACTAATGGTTCATTGCTGTTTAAAAAACAGTAGGTAAAATGTATCTATTGGGTATTATTAAAAGATGTTTTAGGGTGCTAGATGCAACAATGAATGATTGTTAACGGTCAGCAGCAGCAACATATAGATATTGCAGACAGAGCCCTTCAATATGGTGATGGTTGCTTTACCACTATGGCGTTTAGAAACAGCCGTATTGAATTGTTTGATGCCCATATTAGTCGTCTAAAATTAGCCTGCAAAATGCTATATATTGAGTTTAATAAATGGTCAGATATAGAACGTTGCATCGTTGATTCATTGCAGTCTACTGACGACTGCGTAGTAAAAGTGATCATTACTCGAGGAGTCGGTGGCAGGGGGTATAGTCCAGAAGGTGCTGCAAATCCTAGTTTTATCATTACCCATCACACTATTCCAGCACATTATACTCTTTGGCAAACCGATGGCATTAAACTCACTATTAGTCCCATTACATTAGCTTGCCAACCTCTACTGGCAGGCATCAAACATCTAAACCGTTTAGAGCAGGTATTAGTTAAACATGCACTGGCAAAAACTGATTATGATGACGCGATTGTTTGTGATACCCAACAAAACATAATTGAAACATCTGTAGGTAATCTATTTTGGTATAAAGATAATGTCTGGTATACCGCAGACCATTCAGAATCAGGGGTTGAAGGGGTTATGCGTAACAAAATTTTGGAAGTTATGCAAGAAAAAGGCTTGCTGTGTCAGGTGGTTCGTCAGGATATCAGTGACTTATTCTGCGCCCAAGAGTTGTTTGTTTGTAACTCTCTAATGATGCTGGTGCCCGCAGTGAGTTTGTTTAATCCTGTCACTCAGCAAAACAAAGATTATGTTATCGATCAAACAAAACTGATACAGCATTATATTCAGCATGCAATTAACCTTAAGGCGCTAAAAGTTTAATGAAAACTGTAAAATGGCTATTGATTTTTGCGGTAGTTTTTGGAATTGGTGGTATTGCCACCCTGTTTTATTTTGATAAAAAAGTGCATCACCGTCTCAATCTCAATGAGGCAACTATATATCAAGTTAAATCAGGCCAATCTGCGAAAGGATTACTTAATAGACTAAAAGAGCAGGGTATTATTTCTGATAATATTGGCCTTAAAATTAGATTGAAGCTTGAACCAGCACTTGCCAACATTAAAGTAGGCACCTATGAATTGTTGCCTTCAATGAGTGCATTAGATTTACTAGAGCTATTCTCTAGTGGTAAAGAACTACAATTTTCAATCAGTTTAATTGAAGGACTGAATTGGCGGGAATGGTTATTAGTTTTAAAATCCCATCCGCAAATTACATTTCAGGATGACTTTTATCAACAGCTTGCCATTTTAACTGCGCAATTGCCGGAGCAGTCGATTGAAGGATATCTGCTCCCTGACACCTATTATTTTGTGGCGCAAACCGAGGCAATTGATCTAGTCAAACGTGCTCATTTGAGTATGCAAATATATTTAAATGAGGCTTGGCAACATCGGGCGCTGGATTTGCCGTATGCTTCGGCCTATGAAGGTTTAACCATGGCGTCTATTATAGAAAAAGAAACCGGCGTAGCAGATGAACGGCCACGTATTTCTGGTGTATTTGTTAATAGACTTAATCTGAATATGCGTTTACAAACCGATCCGACGGTTATTTACGGTATAGGTGAAAGTTTTGATGGCGACATCAGGCGTAAAGATCTAAAAACGGCTACGCCTTATAATACTTATGTGATTAGAGGCTTACCACCAACCCCTATCGCTATGCCGAGTAAATTAGCAATTGATGCTGCTTTTAACCCGTTGATGACTGATGAGTTGTACTTTGTTTCTAAAGGTGATGGCAGTCACAAATTTTCAATCACTTTGCAAGAGCACAACCTTGCGGTGCGCCAATATCAATTAAATAAATAAGAGAGTCCTAGTTGCAAACACCAGGTAAATTCATCGTTATTGAAGGTTTAGAAGGCGCAGGGAAAAGCAGTGCTGTAGCGATTTTGACCCAAGCGATACAAGCTGCTGGTCACATTGTAGTGAATACCAGAGAGCCTGGCGGTACCGCTATGGCAGAAGCCATCAGAGATGTAGTCAAACACGATTGGATAGATGAAAAAGTCACAGTAGAAGCTGAGTTGTTGTTAATGTATGCCGCAAGAGCGCAATTAGTGCAAAACGTTATTCTGCCAAATTTAGAAAAAGGATACTGGGTACTTGGAGACAGGCACGATATGTCTTCGCAAGCATATCAAGGTGGTGGTCGTCAGATTGATCAGAACATGATTGAAAGCCTAAGAGCTATAACGTTAAAAGACTTTAGACCTGACTTTACCTTATATATGGATGTTGAGCCTAAAGAAGGACTTAAACGTGCCAAAGGCCGTGGCGAGTTAGATCGTATTGAGCAAGAGGATTTTAGTTTTTTTGAGCGTACTCGTGAGCGTTATTTGTTATTAGCCCAGCAAGATCATAATTGCATGGTGATCAATACTATGCAAAGTATCCAGGCGGTGCACACAGATTTAGAGCTAGCGATTCAACATTTTTTGGAGAATTAAGTGTTTCCTTGGTTAGAGGTTACTTTTAAACAGTTAAGTGCACGGATCGCTATAGATAAGTTGCATCATGCTTTGCTTATTCAAGGTCCCTCTGGTTTAGGTAAATCAAACTTTGCCTTACAGTTTGCTCAGTTACTTTTATGTAAAGCTAGGCAAGGGCATAATGTGTGTGGTGACTGCCAGTCTTGCTTATTAAATGCTGCGAATACTCATCCTGACTTACATGTGGTTGAATCGGATAAACAAATTGGTGTTGATCAGATTCGCGAAGCCATTAAAAAATTAGTTAGCTCTGCTCATATGTCTGGGGCAAAGGTATTAATTATCTATGATGCGCACACTATGACCGAATCAAGCGCGAATGCATTACTCAAAACCTTAGAAGAGCCTACTGCTAATACTTTTTTGTTACTCACAACGGATAAGCCAGATCGTTTGTTACCGACAATTAAAAGCCGCTGTGAAAAGTTAGCGTTACCTTTACCCAGTTTAGATTTGACTTTAGCTTGGATAAAAACTCAATATGATGCTGATATTGATATCAATTTTGCCAGATTGTTTAGTTCACGCCCGCTGGCTTTGCTAGCAGAACTACAAGAAGAACAAAAATTTACTTATGAAATATTTAGCGCTGGGTTAGATGCTTTGTTGCAAAAGCAAACCAGTGCCATGCAATTAGCAATGGATTGGCACGATAGTGCAGATAAAGTACTTAAATGGACTCAATATTGGGCAAGGCAACAATGTACTGAGTATGTTTCTGAAACTGTTTGGCAGTTAAATTTACAAGCGTCTAAGGTGACTCGACAATTGCGTAATCCTGGTGTGAATAAAACATTATTGTTAACAGAGCTGTTAGATAAGCTTGCATTAGTCAAGGCCGCATAAACTTAACCCTATAAAAGATGGAAAAAATTACGTGTTTGTTGATTCACATTGTCACCTAGATAAATTAGATAAAACCCCAGAAGAGCTTTCAGACGTCCTTAACTTTGCAAGAAGTCGTGGTGTCGAACATTTTTTATGCGTTTCTGTGTCTGTAAAAGACTTCCCTTTGATGTTAGAAACCGTTAAAAAATTTAATGATGTATCTGTTTCCTGTGGTGTACACCCTTTACACCAAGAAGATGCTTGTAGTTATGATGAGCTACTTAATATGGCTGATAATGAAGAAGTAGTCGCCATAGGAGAAACCGGCTTAGATTATTTTTATAGTGCTGAAACTAAATCAGTGCAACTCACTTCTTTTGTTGATCATATTAAGGTAGCCAACAAGTTAAGCAAACCATTGATCATCCATACTAGGGATGCTCGAGAAGATACGATTGATTTGCTTAAGCTGCACAAAGACCCAGCAACCAAAGGTGTGCTTCACTGTTTTACTGAGACCTGGGAAATGGCGCAAGCTGCAATTGATCTAGGTATGTATATTTCTATATCCGGCATAGTCACCTTTAAAACAGCCACTGAGTTACAACAGGTGGTGAAAAAAATACCATTAGATAAATTACTCATAGAAACTGATTCACCTTGGTTAGCGCCTGTTCCCTATAGAGGTAAACCGAATCAACCGGGTTTTGTAAGGGAAGTAGGTGAGTTTATTGCTGAGTTGAGAGGGATAAGTGTGGAAGAGTTGGCTAAAATAACCACTAATAACTTTTATGACTTGTTTGCAATCGAACGCTCTGTCTGAATATGTCAGTCAGAGATGGCGTTTCATAGTGGAAAGGTGCAAGTTTATTTTTTTTAAACAGGTAAATACATGCGGATTCAATTAGCCTTTTGGTAACTACTGGCCACAACATTTTTTATACTTTTTACCGCTGCCGCACAAGCATTGACTGTTTCGGTTTTGAGAGAGTTCACCTGAGTCCTTTTTTATAATTCCATCAGCATATAACCATGTTCCCGCTTCAAAAACAAAGTCTGATATTTCATGCATCACATAATAAGAATTATGTATTTGATAGAAGGCTTTAAATTCTACCTGAGCTGTATTTGCTTGAGAATGGTGGGCTATTACTTGTAAAGATAACCACTGAGTATTCTGGGCGCTGTCTGCTAGTTCAATTATCGTTAGTTTTGAACGCTGGGCTATTATGTAGGTTTGTAAGATGTACTGATAATTTTTTAAAGAATAAGCTGAGAAACGTGAGCGCATTAAAATTTCAGCATTTTTTGCCGCTACTTTTCCATCAATAATCGGCTTGCAACATACTTCAAATGTAAGTTCGTTTCCGCAATAGCAGTATTTAATAATCGTTGCCAAAATCAAATAACCTAATCAAATAAATCTATCTATTATCTTGATAGCCTAGGCGATTAAAGTAAACATAGTCAAGATGTCAGCAAAGTTGTTTATTAATATTTGTCGACTACCAAGGGCCTTTTACTACGTTATCTTGTTGGTCGTTGAAGTGAATCAAGTTAACTAGCGATACCTTGTAATCAGTACACAGTTGTTTTAGACGCTTAAAGCTAATTTCATCTAAAGATAAATGTTCAACGAACAGGCTTGAACACTGGCCGCCAATCACAATTTTTTCAAGCCACAATGATAATTGGTTTTGTGTAGGTTTAGTAATACGCATGCAATAGTCTTGTTTTTCAGAAAACCGAATATGATTAGCCACTAAAAAAGTCCATTTATTGGCATGCTTAACATTTATATCGCAGCTATGCCTTATATCTGCTGGCACTTGCATGGAGGCTAGTGGAGTAGAGTTGTTCGTAAACGCATGTAAACTTGTCATAATGATTTCTCAACAGTGATGTTATATACAGTGGTTATATATACAGTAGTACTGTATAAATCATCATGCAAGCTTTTTTTTGTATTGGTTTGTTTTTGTTCGTTTATTTAACTTTTGTCGATTACATATAAACCCACCGATATCAATGCTAAAGGTCGCATGGCCTCGTCTAGCTTTAACTTTTAAACATAAGGATAGTTGACCTCACCACTGGTAAAACCATTGCTTTGACCTGACATTTGTACTGGATCGAAGATTGTCTTTTACACAACAAATTTCGCCGAGCTAAGTGGGTTAGCTTTTTAATCAGTGATGCAACTGAATAACCTATCCAAGGCACCACCATAGACAAAGCTAAGAAGCAGCGATGCCGATAGATGTGCTGTAGTAAATCAAAATCTTTGTACAAGTCGCCATAATTTAATGTGAGAGGCTTTCTATTAAGCCATCAGTTCTCAATAACTATGAGGCAACTTTGAAAGACTGTGACTGTGCAAGTAGGAACAAGTTTTCGGAGCCAAATTTATAAAATTATTGTGGCTGATGAATTTTTGTTGCCATGCCCGCTCATCAATAGATGTTATATATTTTTGCCTGTGAAACTCAAGTGGTGTGGTTTTAAATACTTTGTTTTCATCATCTGCAAAACACTTGAAATAGCTATAGCAAGTGGGCTTACCATCAAGACTAAAGCACCTAACAGTCGCATCGACCTTCATATATGTCGTCTGTTTTAGTCGATGTTTTCGTCAGTTACATGACTGTCTTTTTTCTCACTGAATTTGGATGAGCAAATTAATATGCCCTACCTGTTAATTGGTTTAGTAAATTACTGCATTAATAGACCATAAATTAAGCACAAAATTCTTGATGTATTTATCATTAAGTAAAGGAATATTTGGGTACTGATTTATTAACCGATTTTTTCTGTAACCGCAGCAGAGGAGGGAAGGAATAAGGTGCCGTATAACTTGGCAGCAAAACCATCTGTCATGCCCGAGATATAATCAGCAATCACTCTGTGGCCATTGCCTACGTCATGTGCTTCTAACCAGCGTTGGCATGTGTTTTCAGGCAACAGTCTTTGAGGATCTGCAGCAAACGCCTGAAATAATTCCATGACTATTTGTTGACCTTTATATTCGATCATTTGTATCTCAGGTTTTCTGATAACACGGTTAAATACATAAGCTTTAAATATACTCAAAGCCTCATGGAAAGATGCAGGAAAAACAGCGTTATATTTAAGTAAATCTTGTTCAAATTCCGGTTCAATTTCCTTTATTTCAATATTTGTTATAAAACAATTGACCAAGGCACCTATGGCATCTTTCCGTTCATGGTGTTGTTGGCTAAACAGTTTTTCGCTGAGCGACATTATGTATTGGTTCATCCAATCAATATCTAGCTTGAGTAAAGGCTCTGCGACTTCTTGAAAAAACTGTGAGCGGTTAGAGATGCCCATCACAATAGCATCTTCAAGATCATGAATGCCGTAAGCAATATCATCTGCCAACTCCATAATTGAACAGTCAAAAGATTTATATAGAGTTTTGTGATGGCTTTTAGTTGTAGTTTTAAATTGCATAAACCGTTGCGAATCGTGGGTAGATAATCCTTCAAGAGACCACTCAAAAGAGGCTTGATCGCATTCATACAAACCTTTAGGTGGATGCCAAAGGGATGCTTTCACTTCTCGATGAGGTACCGACTCTTGCCCCTGAGGTGGTTGATTTAATTGTGGTAGGTAGTTGGGATACTTGATTAAACCTAATAAAGTTCGCCTGCTAAGATTCATTCCGTGGTTGGCAGTATAAGGTTCAAGTTTGGTGACTATTCTAAATGTTTGGCCATTTCCTTCGAAGCCGCCATGATTGCGCATCATATAGTGCAGCGCCACTTCACCACCATGGCCATAAGGAGGATGGCCTATATCATGAGCTAAACATAACGCCTCAATTAAGGTGTCATTCAAATCTAAGTGTTGGGTTAAGTCAGCGTATTTGCTTCTAAGCTGAGCAGCTATGCCCTGGCCAATCTGTGATGCTTCTAAGGAATGTGTGAGCCGAGTGCGATAAAAATCACTCATGCCTACACCTAACACTTGAGTTTTGGCTTGTAATCGTCTGAAAGCGGCTGAATGCAGAATCCTAGCTTTGTCACGTTGGTAAGGAGTGCGATGATCTCCTTGACGTTGAAGTTTTTGGCCATGCCTGCGCTGTGTCCATATATCCATAACTTACATCTGCTCCACACATATTATTTGAGGCGAACTACATTAATGTTATGTGACCAGATGCTGTTAAGTTAATCAAGCCATTGTTTGGCAGACTAACTAATAGTCTTCTTGAGTAATTTCGTCGAGGCTTAAGCTAAAACTTGGCACATATGCTTTGATAAAATAATCGACTTCACTTGAGTGATAATCTTTCAACATTTTGTCTAAACGTTTTTTGGCTAATTCAAATTCCTTATTTCCAGCAGAAAGCTCCTCTAGGGTTTTCAGATAGGCGCAAATCACGTCAGCGGCCTTAACGATAAAAGCGATGTCTTTATTGTGATGATGATGATCAATTAGCTGAGCATAATCTTCTCTGAACTCATCTGGTGCCATATTAATGAGTTTTTGTTCAGCGAGCTTTTCAATTTTTTTATACTCGTCACGAATGATGGGATTAGAATATTTTACCGGTGTGGGTAAATCACCGGTGATCACCTCTGATACATCATGAAACATGGCCACAGTTGCTATTTGATAAGGATCTAAATCACCATCAAAATATTTATTGCGGATCAGTGCTAATGAATGGGCTACCATAGCCACTTGCAAACTGTGCTCTTGCACATTTTCGGTCCTGATATTGCGCATCAAAGGCCATCTGTTAATTAACTTCATACGAGATAGATGGGCAAAGAAGTGGCTTTGTTTAGGAGATATGTTGTTCATTTGGTTAAATTACCTGCCTATAACTTTTGAAGAAGTTTGCTATACCTTCAAGTGCTGGTTTTAGTACGTCAATATGAGGCAGAAATACGAGTCTAAAATAGCAACCTGCTTTGAGGTTAAATGCTGAGCCGTGTACTAATAATATTTTTTCTGCACGTAACAGATCAAAAATCATTTGTTCGTCATTGGTAATATTGAATTTTTCAGCGTCTACTTTAACAAAACAATACATGGCGCCCTTAGGCATGACACATTCAAGACCATCTATAGCATTTAACATTTCAAATGCCATGTCTCTTTGAATTTTTAGTCGACCATCATCACCAATAAGTTCATTAATACTTTGATATCCACCTAAGGCCGTTTGTATCGCATGTTGGCTTGGTACATTTGCGCACATGCGCATCGAAGACAGAATATTAAGTCCTTCTATGTAACTTTGGGCGATAAATTTATTACCACTTACCACTAACCATCCTGAACGAAAACCCGCTATGCGATAGTTTTTAGATAAACCACCCATGGTGATACAAAAAATATCGGTCGCCATTGATGCGATACAGTGATGTTTTGCATCGTCATATAAAATTTTATCGTAGATTTCATCGCTTATAACGACCAGTGAAAACTCACGGGCCAATTCAATAATCTGTTGCAATAGCTCTGGGCTATATACTGCACCAGTGGGGTTATTAGGATTAATTAATACGATTGCTTTGGACTTGTCAGTAATTTTATTGCGGATGTCTTGTATGTCAGGTTGCCAAGCATTGGTTTCGTCACATCGATAATGTATTGGTACACCAGATGCGAGACTTACCGCAGCTGTCCATAGAGGGTAATCGGGTGCGGGTATCAATACTTCATCATCATTATTTACCAGTCCTTGCATGGCCATAACGATTAGCTCACTGACACCGTTACCGATAAACACATCTTCTACTTTGACGTTTTTGACATTTTTCTGTTGATAATATTGCATCACTGCAACGCGAGCTGAATAAATACCATTAGAGTCTGAATAACCTTGAGACTTTGGTAGGTTATGGATCACATCTTTTAAAATATCGTCAGGCGCTTCAAAACCAAATGGGGCAGGGTTGCCAATATTCAATTTAAGGATCCGATGTCCTTCGTCTTCCATTTTTTTTGCTTCGGTCAAAATGGGTCCACGTATCTCGTAACAGACATTTTCTAATTTGTTCGACTTATTAATTTTTTTCATTGATTGTGAATAACCTCCTGCATGGTGGGACAGATTAAACCAACAAGGGTGGGGGTGTTAAGTGTTAAATTAACTATGCTATATAAAAATGTTAAATGGGTGCGTTATTTACATACTCTGTCATATGTGATTTTGGACATCCTCTCATTTCAAATAGAGTGATATGTGTTCATCAGGCAAGGTATATATACTTGCTACTTTAATATGGATTGGCGTTGGTAATATTTTAGAACTAAAAGGCAAAGGTTTATTTTGATGTGTATCCCAAAAAAGTTTTTTCAAGAACGCAGCGGTGATTATATTGGCATAGCTTGCGACAACAATAACCTTTCATTCCTACAACTAGAGACTGCTGACAGAGCTATCTCTCATATTTTTAGTTATTCTAAATATGATGTCATCAACAATAATTGTCACAAATTTATTTGAGATTGTATATCAGGCAAAAGTATGAATATTACTTGTTTTTCTGTACTAAACCAAAAGATGGCTGGACAATTTGCGACAACTATTCATTGGTAACCAGTCAATTACTGATCGTATTTAGACGTCCATTACGTATTAGTGAAATCGTTACCTTCTAAATTAACGATGGTTTATTAGTTCTATGACTTAAGCGCTGTATATTTTTTTATTCTAGGAGTAAAATAATATTAAAGTTCAACTATCAAATAATAAAAATTAAAACGTTTCGACTTTTTATGGAGTAAAACTATGTCAGATCACTTCAAAATAACACCTCAGAATGCGATTTCCGATAGTGACATTGCACGGGTTATTCCTTGTAAAAAATTGTCAATGAATGACCCGATCAGATGGTTGGCGCTAGCGCTCAAGGACGCAAGTCGGGAACCTGGGCTAACACTTTTTTTTGGCCTTATATTTGCGGCTATACCTTGGCTCATTATTGAGCTAGTTCAATTAACAGGTTGGCATTTAGTGATAATGCCTGCAATTGTTTGTTTTATGCTGATAGGCCCATTTTTGGCAGCGTGTATGTACGATGTCAGTTGGGAACTAGAAAAAAACCACGAACCAACTTTACGCCATTGTGTGAAGACATTAAAACGCAACGCTCTTAATGAATGGGGCTTAGGCATTTTGCTGATGATATTAATGATCTTTTGGCTTCGTGTAGCTTCATTGATCCATGCCTTATATCCTCAGTACATGGATCCAAATTTTATCAATCTTTTACCCTTTTTAGCGGTAGGCACAATAGTCGGTGCCGTATTCACATTACTAGTGTTTTTTGTCAGTGCATTTACACAACCAATATTGATGGAGCGAAAGGTCGACCTAGCCACTGCATTATTAACAAACATGAATGCTGTCTGGACCAATAAAGGTCCTATGATGTTATGGGCATTTATCATTTTGCTAGCAGTATTGATAGGATTTGCTACATGGTTTGTAGGTTTCATTTTTCTGATGCCACTTATAGGATATGCGACTTGGCACGGTTATATAGGCACAATAGAAACCAAAAGAGAGCGTCATTACGAATAATTAAGCCATTTTTGGTATAATCACCACACAATAAAAAAGCCTCATAATAAATAATCATGGGGCTTTTTTTATGTGGAAAGCTTATCGTGGTAATTTAGAAACAGTGCTTTCTTCTAAAATTTTCTTAGCCCAAAATGCTTTGACTGAAAAGTCCGTTTTTTTAGCTTTCTTTTTAGCAGGTGCTTTGGCTGCTTTTGTCTCAGTGGCCTTCTTAGGTTTATCAACTGCCATTGTGGCTTTATCGGCTGGAGTTGAAGCGCCTAATTCTGCGATCATTGCATTTAAATCTGCCAAACGTATATTTTTGCCACCATCAACACTATACCAGCCACCTTTGGCTTCGATAGCTGGAGCTTTACCATTTTCTGCTTTATAAGCTTCAGTAAAAGCTGCGATTACTTGATCTTTATCCAATTTACTCATAACCAGGTCTTTGCCTTATTTATGTTTATTTTCAGAATATGTAGGGGTTTTATACCTTTTTTTAATTATAATGTCTAATTTTGCATCATTTGCATATGTTATAAATCAGTAGGGGTTCAATGTCAGTATCAAATAGTCAATTATTAAAATTACTTAATGCGTTATTAAAGCCAGAACAGGTAAAGGATTATTGCCCTAATGGTTTGCAAGTCGAGGGCAAAACACAGATTTCTAAGTTAGTCACAGGCGTGACTGCCTCGCAAGCATTAATCGACCATGCAGTATCAATTAATGCAGATGCGATTTTGGTACATCATGGATACTTCTGGAGTGGAGAGGCACCGTGCATAACAGGTATGAAAAAAAAACGGATTCAGACATTATTGCACCACAATATCAACCTTTTTGCCTATCATCTGCCTTTAGATATTCACCCAACGCTAGGCAATAACGCGCAGTTAGCTAAATTATTAGGTATTGTGGATATCTCACCATTACAACGAAATAATCCTCAATCTGTGGTGATGAAAGGTAAGTTTGCCGGCGGCATTTCTCCAACCGAGTTGACTCTCTTATTAAGTAATATGTTAACCAAAACACCATTACACGAGTCAGCTAATAAGACTAAAATTGAAACGGTTGCTTGGTGTACAGGAGGTGGGCAAGGTTACATAGAATTAGCCGCTGAAAAAGATATTGACGCTTACATTACCGGTGAAGTATCAGAACAAACTATACACACAGCAAGAGAAATGAATATTCACTTTTATGCTGCTGGTCACCATGCAACCGAACGTTATGGTGTAAAAGCGTTAGGCGAATATATCCAACAAGAACTAGGAATTGAGACCGTGTTTGTTGACATAGATAACCCAGCTTGAGGCACATCCGATAAATGGAAAATAATAATCAAGATCAAAGTTTTGATAAGTTTGCAGATAAATTTGAGAAAAATATTTATGGCTCAACAAAAGGTCGCTTACGGCATGAGTTATTAGTTTATCATCTGCATGATTGTATACCTCTACAGGCTTTGCCATTAGATGTCTTAGATGCCGGAGGAGGCACTGGGGTTATGTCTGAAATAATGCTTAATTTAGGTCATAAGGTCACGTTATCTGATATCTCTGCAGACGTATTGTTTTTAGCAAAAAAAAAGTTAGGTGAAAATATCAACTTGAATATTCAACATATAGACATCTTATCGTTAAGCAATAAAAAACAATATGATTTGGTCGTCTGCCATGCCGTTTTAGAATGGTTACAACATCCTTCAGAGGTAATACGCAAATTAGTGGATTTAGTTAAACCCGGAGGTCATCTGTCACTTAGCTTTTTTAATCATGATGCTCAGTTGTTTGGAAACATGTTGTACGGCAATTTTGATTATGTTGAACAAGGCATGACCAGTAAAAATATAGTACGTTTAAGTCCTAAAAACCCACAAAAACCTAAAGTTATTATATCTCAACTTGAAAGCTTACCCGTTAAAGTCATAAAACAAGCCGGTATACGTTGTTTTCATGATTATTTAAAACAACCAGATAAGCAAATCAATGAATACGAACAGTTAAAACAATTAGAAATTAAATATGGCTCGGTCGAGCCATATTTATGGTTGGGTAAATATTTTTTAATTATTGCCCAGAAACATTCATAATGATGAACAAACTATTCAGCTAGTAATTGTTCAATATCTTTAATCATTTCATCAGGCTTGGTAGTCGACGCATAACGTTTAGTGACCTTACCTTGTTTATTCACTAAAAACTTGGTGAAATTCCATTTGACACTTTTGCTACCCATTACTCCTGGTGCCCCTTCCTTCAAATATTTGTATACTGGGGCTGCGTTAGCCCCATTAACTTCAACCTTTTTAAACAAAGGAAAATTGACATTGAAGTTTAGACTACAAAACTCTTGGATCTCAGCATCGTCTCCAGGCTCTTGATGACCAAATTGATCGCATGGAAAACCAAGCACTTCTAAACCCTGTGGTTCAAATTGTTTATATAAGTTTTGTAATCCATCATATTGTGGGGTGAAACCACACTTACTTGCGGTGTTAACGATTAACAGCACTTTGCCCTGATAGTCTTTAAAATTTATATTTTCGCCATTATTTAATATGGCATCAAACTGATATATGGTGTCCGACATAAACATTCTCTTTGTGACTTTGTGTTGCTTATATTGTCATTATTAAGTCCTATTTCAACTGTTTAAGTTAATAATTATGAATTAAGGCAGCCTTAAATGAAGGAAAGTAAATTGGTACAAAAAATAGCGTTTGTTGGATTAGGTGTTATGGGATATCCCATGGCTGGACATTGCAAAAAATCAGGCTTTGAAGTCACCGTATATAACCGCACCACCAAAAAAGCCGAAACTTGGGTGGATGAATTTTCAGGAAACATGGCACTTACCCCCAAACTTGCAGCAGAGCAAGCCAATGTAATATTGTTGTGTGTTGGCAATGATGATGATCTACGTTGCGTTATGTTAGGAGATAATGGGGTATTAGCAGGAATAAATGCTGGAGACATTATCGTTGATCACACTACCGCTTCAGCAGAAGTCGCTCGAGAGATGGCGATACTATGTGCTGAGGTTGGAGTTGGGTTTTTAGATGCGCCAGTATCAGGTGGTCAAGCAGGTGCTGCAAATGGACAGTTGACTGTGATGGTAGGCGGGCAAAAAGACCATTACACTGCGGTTGAACCCGTTATAGATTGTTATGCTAAGTTCAGTCAACTACTTGGAGAGGTCGGTAGCGGTCAACTGGCTAAAATGATGAACCAAATTTGTATTGCGGGTACCGTTCAAGGCATAGCCGAAGCATTAAGTTTTGGGAAAAATGCGGGGCTGGATTGCCATGCTGTTATTGATGTTATTTCAAAAGGCGCAGCGCAGTCGTGGCAAATGGAAAACCGATTTGAAAGCATGTTGGCGGGTAAGTTTGACTTTGGGTTTGCCGTTGATTGGATGCGTAAAGACTTAGATATTGCCTTAAATGAAGCAAGGAGAAACGGCTCTTCGTTACCATTAACGGCACTGGTCGATCAGTTTTATGCCGATGTGCAAAAAAAAGGAGGAGGCCGATGGGACACCTCTAGCCTCTTAACTAGGTTGCAAGACTAAACATCAGTATATGATTACATTAGTGGCTCTATATGCCACTGATGTCCATGGAAACAAATGTTAGACTTATCATATTCTCTTTCTGCTCGCCACGTGCGATTATTCAATTTAACCACTACACCGGGATAAACACGCTTATTGGCGATAAGTTGAATATTAGTTTGATATTGCTCTTTGGCCTGCTGCATTTCTTTAGATTTGGTTTCAAGCCAATCTAGTAATTGTGTTTCGCTTTTTAACATTTGGTTAGCTTCGTCAACTCTTAGCTGCATATCTTTTGGGATGAACTTAGAATTAATTATATTGATACGCTCTAAATGCCTTTTATTATTTTGTTTTATTTTATTTAGAAGTTCGTCGAGTGTGTCTTTACGTTCCAATAAAGTATTAAAGCCTTCGCTATAATCAATACTCAAGCTACTACCAGACACGGCACCTAAAGTACCTGCTGTGATTTTATCTTGACATTTGACGGTACAGGCGAAAATATTCCCATTCGGTTTGTCTATGGCACCAACTGTCACTTTTCCACGACAGTTAATGCGACTGTGTGCTAGTTGTCTGCCAACTGTCACATTACCATTACAATTAATATCCAAGCCTTGCCCATGCTGAACATGAACACTACCTTTTGAGGTCAAGCTGGTACTATATTCAGTGGCGCTATCATTCACTTTCCCCATTGCGCCTTCAGTAATAATGATATCCCCGCCCGCGTGAATAGTGGCAGACTCAACAAAACCATTGACTGTGACATCTCCAGTAGCATGGATTTCCATTCTCTCAGTGACGTCACCATTGACGAGGACCGAACCAGCATAATTTACATTACCGCTACCTACGTTGACACCTTTGCAGGTAAAAATATTGTCAACCCACATTTTTTGATCTTTAAATTTGGGCATGCCAGAGATATCTGCCAGCAACAAATTTTCATCACCATCACTGATAACAGTGCCATCACCGGGTATAAATTTAATCCATTCACCTGATTTTGAATCGATAAAATCCCCACCAACTGTAAATCCACGTCTGCCTTCAGTTGGTGGCATTCTACGAAGAAGTTCAGTACCTTTTTGAACGCATATAATCGCACCTAAGTTGCGCATGTCAACACGGGCATAACCCACTGTTTGAGGTTTTAAAATCCTATCTAGGGCATTTTGGACTAGAGGTTTCAACCTTGAAGACTTGCCTACTCTAGGCGCTAAACCTTTGGCAATGAGCTCTTCAAAGACTTCTCCTGGAAAAGCTTGTGAACACTGCTGAACTAAACTGATTAAACGTTTTTTACTGATCCCACGTTTTATACCGAATGCATTTAATTCTTTTATTAATGACTTAACTGATGGGAGTTTACCCGCGTAGCCTGCAGTGATCGTTATGTAAGCAGATAATTGGTCATCAACGATTCTACTTTTAAATTGGGTATCTCTACGCTCACCAATTCGAAGTTTTATCACATCAGAGATATTATCTTTGGTTACAGATTTACAATTGTTGACTGCTTCAATGATATTTTCATCAAATATAAAGAAATACTTAAAAACACTTTTTTGAACAAGCTCAAAAATAATGTTTGCTTCAACATTATCTTTAACAAGACTTGGGGAAATAATTAAGTCTAAATACTGGTCTGTATCATCAACCTGTAATGTTATGCCGAGCATTCAACCACCTTTGATTACGCCACAAAAACTGAGCGGATTTAAGTCAGCCTAAATATAATCTTATATCGGCTTATTATTGAGTTACATTAATTGATATAGATGATGTGTATGTAAAACACAAAGCAGTGGAAATGTCCAATCGCTAAAACTGTTGATGAATTTTTATAAACTTTGCGCATAACTGTAAAGCGCTTTTAATATAGACAATTTCTCTGGGTTGCGTGCATGTTCCATACTCAATTGTTCGAGTTGCAATAAATATTCTGGCATTTTAATACTCGCAGGCGACTCATCGTCGAAAAATTTAAAATGACGATAACGTTGCCATCGTTCAATCTCAGGCCCAGATAAAGCCTGAGGTACATTCCT
>Ga0307488_10000557_pt1 | contig 30938 bp, 31 predicted proteins | sample SB02metaG_FD_202248 | JGI IMG/M metagenome (GOLD analysis project Ga0307488, IMG submission 202248) | Sea-ice brine microbial communities from Beaufort Sea near Barrow, Alaska, United States - SB 0.2 | ecosystem: Environmental > Aquatic > Marine > Coastal | place: USA: Alaska | collected...
CTAAAGGACCTCGCCCGACTTCATCGACGCCTGCAATCAGCTGAATCATTTCTTTAAGTTGGCTCATGGCTGTACTCGGCTCATGGCTGTTATATGGCTCATGGCTGTTATATGGCTCATGGCTGTTGCTCAATCAAGTTAGCCACAGCAGCGGCAGATTGCACATCTGCATCTTGTTTAAGTGATTCATGTAAAGTTTTAAATTTAGTAATAAGGGCTTGTTGCTCATCACCACTTTGTAAGGTCAACATAGGTAATAATAACTCACTTATTGTCTTTGGTGTCACGTCGTCTTGCAACAACTCTGGAATTAACTTTTCATCGGCTAAAACATTAGGTAGAGCAAAGTATTTAGCTTTATATAACCACTTCATCATTTGATACGTTAAGCCGCTAAGTTTATAGGCTGTGACCATGTTTCTCTTACATAACATGGCTTCAAGAGTCGCGGTGCCAGAGGCGAGCAACACTGCATCTGAGGCAATCATGACTTCTCTAGCATGACCTATTACAACCTGTATCGACAAATCAGGATTGTGGGTCTGGATATATTGGTCTACTTGGTCTTTTCGCTGCCGATTAACCACAGGAATTAATACTTTTAAGTCAGCTATATCCGACTTTAATAACAAACAGGATTGGATAAACACATCTAGTAATGTGTCGACTTCACGCTTCCTACTGCCGGGCAACACAGCTAGCACCGTTGCATTTTCTGTAAGTTTTAAAGAAAGACGGGCTTTTTGTTTATCGGGCTTAATAGCAATGTCATCAGCCATGGTGTGACCTACATATTCACAAGGGATGTGATGTTTGTCATACACTTGCTTTTCAAAGGGGAAAATACTTAATACTAAGTTGGTGGCTTTAGCTATCTTAAAAATACGTTTTTCGCGCCACGCCCAAACCGTAGGGCTGACATATTGTACAGTTTTAATACCCCGTTTTTTGAGTTTTAATTCTAGGCCTAAATTAAAATCGGGTGCATCTACACCGATAAACACATCAGGTGGATTAGTGAGAAAGTGATTTAACAACGTTTTGCGAACAAACATCAGTCTGCGAATACGCGATAAAACCTCAACCAATCCCATTACTGACAATTCCTCCATGTCAAATAAACTTTTACAGCCTTGGGCCTGCATTTTTGGACCGGCTATGCCTTCAAAAGTTGCATTGGGATATTGTTTTTTGAGTTGTTTGATTAAGCCCGCAGCCAGAATATCACCTGACGCCTCGCCGGCAACTATGCCTACTTTGAATGCTTTTTCGCTCATAATTTAGCGAGCTATGCCTCTAGCAGAGTGACTCACAAAATTAGCCAAAAGTTTAACTTCTTGGTTATCGCCAGCCAATTCTAATAATTTTTCAACTGCTTCTGTGGCTCGATTGCTATTACGATACAAAATTTTATAACCGCGTTTGATTTGCATAATGGTTTCACTGGAAAAACCGCGACGTTTTAATCCTTCAGAATTAATACCGCGAGGTGTACCATCGTTCCCTAACATAATATAAGGCGGTACATCAGCCAAGATAATAGCTCCACCACCAATAAAGCTGTGGTCGCCAATATGACAAAATTGGTGTGCTGCGGTCAAACCGCCCATGATAACCCAATCACCAATATGTACATGCCCAGCAAGCGTAGCGCCAGTGGCTAATATGCTATTATCGCCAATGACACAATCATGAGCTACATGTACAAAACACATCAGTAAATTATTGGAGCCAATCCTAGTAACGCCTTTATCCTGGATAGTGCCTCGGTGAACAGTTACCGACTCACGGATAATATTGTTGTCACCGATAATGAGTTCAGTAGGCTCGCCAGCATATTTTTTATCCTGACAATCTTCTCCAACAGAGGCAAACTGATAAATATGATTACCTTTACCGATGCTGGTTTTGCCTTTCACTACCACATGAGACTCAAGCACAGTGTTATCGCCTATGCTGACATCTGCGTCGATTAGGCAAAATGCACCAACTGAAACATTGTTACCCAGTTTGACAGTGGGATGGATAATGGCAGTAGAGTGGATCACCTGTTACATTCTCCTCATGGCACACATAAATTCGGCTTCACATGCAGCTTTACCGTCAACGCTAGCCACACCATGGAACTTCCAAATTCCGCGGCGTTCTTTAATTAACCTTACTTCCATATCCATGCGATCGCCTGGTACAACGGGCATTTTAAAGCGTGCTTTGTCGATACCAGCATATAGATACAGATCGTCAGAGTTACCCGCCGTCTTAAAACCTAAGACGCCAGCAGCCTGTGCTAACGCTTCTAGGATCATAACGCCTGGGAAAATAGGTTTGCCTGGAAAATGTCCGGTAAAACAAGGTTCGTTAAAAGTGATGTTTTTATAAGCGGATATAGACTTATTGAGAGTGTAATCTGTCACTCTATCGACTAACAAGAAAGGATAACGATGGGGAAGCAACGCCATGATATCTTCTATTTCTAGAGTGTTTACATTATTGGCCAAAAGGTGTTCTCCTAAACTAACCAGTCGGTAGCTAAATCACTACTGCTGCTGGCTTTTTTCCAATGCTTTGACACGTTGATTAAGGCTAGTAATATTTCGTAATGCTACTGTATTTTTACGCCATTCTCTGTTGGCATAAGCAGGTATGCCAGACGAATATACTCCAGGCTCTGAAATACTTTTGGTGACCATACTCATGCCAGTAAAAACCACATTGTCACAAACGGTAATATGGCCATTAATGCCGACTAAACCCGCCATGCTGCAATTTTTACCAATAACAGTGCTGCCTGCAATCACAGAACAAGCCGCCATTGCAGTATTTTCACCAATTTCAACATTATGGGCAATTTGACATTGATTGTCGATGATCACACCATCGGCCAAAATAGTATTGTCTAACGCGCCACGATCAATTGTAGTGCTAGCGCCAATTTCAACTCTGTTACCGATGATAACAGTGCCCAGTTGCGGTATTTTAATCCACTGACCGTTGTCATTTGCGTAACCAAAACCATCACTACCAATGACAGTGTTAGCTTGTATCAAACAATCTGTGCCTATTATCACTTCATGATAAATAGACACATTGGCCCATAACTTCGTATTGCTGCCTATATGGGCGTTTATACCAACAAAACAGCCCGCGCCAATAACAACGTTATCTCCAAGTTTGACTCCTGCCTCAATAACAGCATTTGCCCCAATTTTGACGTCTTTACCCAGTTCTACATTTTCGCCAATGACAGCGTAAGGAGATATCTCGTGGGCTGGCTCTGGAGTGGTATCTAGTAATTGCGCAGCCTTAGCAAACCCAACATAAGGGTTAATCATAACAAGGGCTGAACAGTTACAATAGGATAATTCGTCAGGATGCAAAATCACGGCTTGCGCCTGCGTATCCTGCAACTGACTGCGATACTTTTTATTCGACAAGAATGAAATCTGGCTATTGCCAGCTTTCATTAGGGTAGATAATCCAATAATAAGAGTATCTTGAGTATCAGCATCGGCTAGATGCAGCTTGGCACCAATGCTTTGTGCCAATTGAATAAGACTTATTGCGTGACTCAAAACACCTCCCATGTGGCAACTAAAGCGACTTAGTTGATTTTAGCAATTTGCTCAAGAACTGATTTAGAAATATCGTTACCTGGATTAATAAATGCCACAGAATTAGCATTCAAAATAACGTCATATTTTTCTTTTGCTGCGACGGCGTCGATACCTTGTTTAATCAAACCTAACAACTTGTTTTGTTCTTCTTTTAAACGAGCTTGAATTTCTTGCTGTAAAGGCTGAGCTTTAGCAGTGTACTCTTCGCGCAAAGCAATAATTTTGCCTTCAAGTTCAGTTTTTTCTTTGGTGCTCATGGTAGCGGCATCACGCTGATTTTTTTCAAGATAATATTTGATGTCTTTTTCTAAACGACTCACTTCTTCTGTCTTGTCTTTAAACTGCGCTGCAATATTCTCTTGAATACTAGCAGCCTGTGGCATAGCCTGAAAAATGCCTTGTACATTTACTGCACCAATTTTTTGTTCAGCAAATACCGCTGAACTCGCCATAGCTGTAGTGATTAATGCACCAGCAATTAAACTTTTAGTAAACTTTTTCAAATGGAACTCCTACTTTTATTGTTTTGTGGTTGGTATACCCACCAGAAATTAAAATGTCTGACCAATGTTAAAGGTAAAGAATTTAGAATCATCACCTTCTCTTTCTTGGATTACTTTCGAGAAACTAAACACCATCGGCCCCATAGGTGATAGCCATTGTACAGAAAGTCCGCCCGATGCTCTATAGAGTGTGGGGTCACTATAATCAATTAATCCATCATCGTTAAAAGAATTGTTCACATCTAAGGTTTTATAACGATCGTAATCAAACTCGGTATCCCAAATACTGCCCACATCCACAAATAAACTGGTGCGCACAGAATTATCAAAATCGACCTCTACAAAAGGAGTGGGAACAATTAACTCAACCCCGCCAAGGATCATGGCATTACCGCCTAATGAACGGGCAGAGATTGAGATGGTATCGTTAGAGTTATCACCTAAAATCAGTTTACCGTTAGGGTCAGTGATGACTCTTGCTGGTGTTACCTGCACACCACGAGGCCCTACTGTATTATTTTCAAACCCTCTAAGTGAATCTGAACCACCGGCTGTAAAGTGTTGAGTGAAAGGTAATATTTGGTCAATACCGCCTACGTCACCGTAACCATTACCATATCCCATTTTCAGTCTAGCCAAGAACGACCAACGTTGATTGCGAGATAGTGGAAAATACCACTTGCCATCTAACTCGGTCTTAAAATAGTTCACGTCTGAGTTAGGCGTGGTAACTCCAAATGAAGCGCGTTGCGAAGAACCTGCGGTCGGAAACACACCTCGGTTAAGGGTACTACGTGACCATGCCACTGACGCCAAGAAACTATCGTAGTTAATCGCGGCATCAGGATTATTCTCATCCACAAATTGATTATTAAAACGCGTCGTTTGTACAAAGGGTTGATTCTGAAACAGCTCCACCGTGCTGTAGGTTAGACCAAAATTAATTCGATTAAATTGATCAATTGGATAACCAATATTACTACCCACTGAAAACTGTTTACTGTTGTACTGGATCAGGTTAGCCGAACTACCGTCAAATTCACTATAAGATACTGAACCACCTAAACTGATGCCATCTATAGTAAAATATGGGTCGGTGTATGACAACTGCACACTCTTCTGATAGGAAACAGTACTCACATTAAATGCAATACGTTTACCTGTACCTAAGAAATTATCTTGCTGGATTCCAGCTTGCAAACTTAGCTTTGTACGATCGCCATAACCGATACCTGCGTTAAAGGCGCCAGAAGGCTGTTCTTTAACGGTGAAGTTAACATCAACTTTATCTTCTTCGCCAGGTAGACGAACTGTTTCAAAGTCCACATTTTCCATATAAGTCAGACGTGAAAGGCTATTTTTAGAGGACTCTAGAGTCGAGTTAGATAACCACGACCCTTCCATTTGTGACACAGATTGGCGCAGCACTTCATCAGCTGTACTGTTATTGCCTGCAAAGTTAATGCGTCTTACGTAAATACGTTTACCAGGGTCAACAGACAACACAAGCTTCACCGTTTTGTCTTCTTCGTTTATATCAGGAATAGTAGTTACTGTGGGATAAGCATAACCGTATCGGCCTAAATACTTACTAATAAACTCTTCTGTGTAAGTGACTTCAGCTTGATTATACAATTCGCCTTTGGTTAACGGCAGCACCAGTTTTATATAATCTTCATACCCCAACAAATCACCGATTAGCTCTATATCAGAGATTGTGTATTGTTCACCCTCATCTAAATTTAAGGTGACGTAAATGCTTGTTTTATCAGGTGTCATAGAGACTTGGGTAGAATCGATATTAAAACGTAAGTAACCACGGTCTTTGTAGTAGCTGGTAATCGTTTCCATATCGCCAGTTAAGGTTTGTTTTTGATAGCGAGTTTCTGATAAAAAGTCCCACCAAGGTGTATCAAATTTCAACTCTACCAGCTCTAACAATTCAGGATCACTATAGGTGTCATTACCCACTATATTAATCTGCTGGAGTTTAGCTGAATCGCCTTCTTCAAATAACAATTTAAGGTCGACCCGGTTTCTGGGTAGAGGTGTGATAATCGCCGTCACATCGGCATTGTATTTACCAATGCTGTAAAAAAAATCCTTTAAACCATTTTCAATTGAAGTCAAAACAGTTTTATCTAAAGGTTCACCAACCAAAATATTGGCATCGTTTAGACTTTGTTGTAACTGTTCATCTTTAATATCATCATTATCTTCAAAAACAATATTACTGATCGTCGGTCTTTCAGTAACCCGAACTAAAAGGGTATTACCGTCACGAAAAATTTGAATGTTTTCAAAATGGCTTGACGAATACATAGACCGAATAAGCTGTGAAACCCTGAAGCTATTCAGCTCATCGCCGACTGTAACCGGCAAATAAGTCAAAGCGGCACCTAAGGCAACACGCTGCAAACCTTCAACTCTGATGTCCTTTACGACAAATTCACTACTCGGGGCTGCTTTCGCGAAGCTAGCAATGGATAATATTAATCCCGCAACAACTAACTGTTTAAACTTCATTTAATAATATTCTTCCTAAACGCACAAAAACATGTGTTGTGCATGGTCAAATCGACCGATAAAAATTATAAACGCGCAATATCATTTACTATCGCGATGCTCATTAATAGCAGTAGCAAAACGCCACCAATCTTAAATCCTACTTCTTGTACTGTTTCTGGGACAGGCCTACCACTGAAAAGTTCTATAAAGTAATAGAGTAAGTGCCCCCCATCAAGCACTGGCAGAGGTAAAAGATTAATTATGCCCAAATTAACGCTAATTAACGCTAGAAAGCCTAAAAAATACACTAAACCTAAGCTGGCACTCATGCCTGCACCTTGAGCAATCGAAATAGGACCACTCAAATTCTTAACCGATACATCACCGGTTATCAACTTACCAAGCATCTCAATACTCAGTGTCATCAAACGCCATGTTTTATCCATTGCTTTGGACATAGCTTTAACAACGCCGTATTGATGAACAAATACCACACCCTCTGGCCAAGGTTCAAGGGTTGGAGTAAAACCCATGTAGCCTTTTGTAGTTTGCTCTTCAGTTTTACTACCAATGGTTCCGTTTAAGCTTATGACTTGCTCATTTCTAAGCACGCTAGCTTCAACAGTCTGATTAGGTCTTGTAGAAACATATCCCACTATTTGTTCCCAGTTTTGCATACTAGTTCCATCTAAACTGACAATTTTGTCATTTGCCTGGAATCCAATGCTCTGTGCGGCAGAGCCATCTTGTACGGATCCCAATACATTAAGCACTTTAGGACGAAATGGGATAAGGCCCAAGCTATTAAAAACTGAAGTTTTATCTGGATCAAATTTCCACTCGCTTAAGTTAATCGTGGCTGACCGTTCAAATGTGGTTTTCTCATCGGTCCATTTAACTTGCATCTCATCGTGCCCAATAAACGACATAAACTCATAAGCGACATCTTCCCAATCGACCACTTTGCGATCGCCGACTTGCGTTAAAATGGCATTTGGAGGAATGTTCACTTGGCTAAAAACACTGTCTGGTTGAATACTACCTACAACAGGCTTAATAGTTTGTAAACCGATTAGATACATCACAAACAAAGCAAATATTGCGAATAGAAAATTCACACCTGGCCCTGCAGCGATAATAGCAATACGCTTTAATACATGCTGGCGATTAAAAGCGTGAGGCAAGTCTTCTTCGCTAACCTCGTCAACTCTTTCGTCAAGCATCTTCACATAGCCACCCAATGGAATAGCCGCAATCACATATTCAGTGCCAAGCTTATCAGTTCTTCGCCATAGGGCTTTACCGAAACCGATAGAGAATCGTTGTACTTTCACTCCACATCTGCGGGCAACCCAAAAGTGTCCCCATTCATGCACAGCGACTAAAATACTTAAAGCGACAATAAAAGAAACCAGACTAATTAGAAAACTCAAGAGCTAACCCTCTGCATACAAGGCTGACTAAGATTACCAATAATATTTATGCTGAGCCTTCGCGCAGAATTATCACTTTCAAGCACCGCTTCAATACTATCTAGGTTGTGAGATGATGTTTGCTGCAAACACTCTTGATTCACTTGCGCGATTTGCATAAATCCAATTTGCCCTTGTAAAAATGCATCCACTGCCACTTCGTTTGCGGCATTAAGTGTGGTGGTAGCATATTGACCTGCGCTACTGGCTTGCATGGCAAGTATCAGATTAGGATAACGCTCAGCTTCTGGCTCAGTAAAAGTAAAATTTGCTAATTGATTAAAGTCCAAGGGCGCAACACCCGATACGATTCTATCGGGGAAAGCCAATGCATGGGCAATAGGCGTGCGCATGTCCGGATTGCCCATTTGAGCTAACACCGAACCATCTAGGTATTGCACCATAGAGTGAATAATACTTTGTGGATGTAACACCACCTGAATATCTGAGGATTCAAGCCCAAACAACCACTTTGCCTCAATAAACTCTAAACCTTTATTCATCATGGTCGCCGAGTCGACAGATATCTTGCGGCCCATATCCCAATTAGGATGAGCGCAAGCTTGGTCCGGAGTGACATGATGTAGTTCACTAAGTGGCGAGCTCAAAAACGGCCCACCTGAACCCGTTAAAAGAATTTTGCTGATACCAGAAGAACACAACTCGCCGTATTTGAAATCAGCGGGTAAACACTGAAAGATAGCATTGTGTTCACTGTCTATTGGCATAATTTGGGCGTTGTACTGGTTAGCAGCTTGAATAAATAAATCACCCGACATGACTAAGGATTCTTTATTAGCAAGCAACACCTTTTTACCCGCTTTCACCGCAGCTAAAGTAGGCAACAAGCCGGCTGCACCCACAATAGCAGCCATCACAATATCGACCTCGGGAGCACTAGCAACTTGCTCAAGCGAGGTATGACCACTTAACACTTCGCAGCTTAATAGATGGTCTGAAAATAATTTTTTAGCATGTTTAAATTGCTTCGGATCGGCAATCACTACATATTTAGGTGAACATAATAAAGCTTGCTGCAACAACAATTCTATATTGCTGTTAGCGGTTAACGCATAAACGCTAAACAACTCGGGGTGCCTATTCAGGACATCAATAGTACTTTTACCTATTGATCCCGTTGCGCCCAAAATACTAATATTTTGCATTAGGCCATCCACATGACATAACAGAATGCAAAAACGGGGAACGCCGCAGTGAGGCTGTCAATTCTGTCCATAACACCGCCATGACCAGGCAGCAAGGTTCCACTGTCTTTTATGCCAGCACAGCGTTTAAACATGCTTTCATTTAAATCACCTAAAGCAGAAACGCCAACGGTTAATGCACCAACTAATATGTGTAACCACACGCGAGATGGATCAACTTGATAATGCAACGCGGCAAAAGCAATGATAGCCGAAGATGCAAACACCCCACCCATTAGACCTTCAATCGTTTTACCTGGAGAAACCTCAGGTCGCAGTTTATGTTTGCCAAATTTAACGCCAACAAAAAACGCACCAATATCGGCAGCCCAAACAATGCCTAGCACATAAAAAAGAAGGGAAGCACCGTAAAGTGGATCCACGTCGAACAAACTGGTGCGCAGCGTAACAACGGCGACCCAGGTTGGGATCAAAGTTAAAAAACCAAAAATACCGCGGAGTATTTTACTGGTGTACCACACGGAGCTGTAACGGGGGTAGGCAATTATCATCGCCAGTGACAAGACCCACCAGATAGCGGCTACGGATAAAATGTAGGTATATAGACTATTTAACTGCCCTTGATACCAAATCAAATCTGTCGGCAACATAATTGACAATATCAGGCATATTGCAACGACTAATGCTGCATAGGCACTCTTAGTAAAGGTGCGGGTCATTCCCGACATGCTTGACCATTCCCAAGCACCCAAGCCCATCACTATCGCGATCATAATTTGAAAGCTGAATAGAGGTAGATACAAAATGGCAAACAATGCCAAAGGGGCAAGAATAAGCGCAGTGATAATCCGTTGTTTTAGCACAAACGCCTCTCAAAATCGTTATTTTTATTATGACTAATCATTAGCTTACCTGCTCTGAAGTTTTTCCGAAACGTCTTTGCCGGTCAGTAAAAGCATCCACTGCGACTTGAAAAACAACTTCATTAAAGTCTGGCCAAAAGTATTCTGAAAAATACAATTCGGCATATGCAATTTGCCATAACAAGAAATTACTAATTCTTTGTTCACCACCGGTGCGGATCAATAGATCAACTGCCGGTAAGTCTGCTGCACAGGTATGACGAGTAAATGTCTCTTCGTCGATATCTGCCACATCAATCTGACCAGCTTGCACTTGTGTAATTAACTCTTTAGCCGCATTGACTATGTCCCAGCGGCCGCCATAGTTAGCTGCAATATTCAAAACTAAACTGTTATTATTTTTAGTCAGCGTTTCCGCGTCTCTGATTTGATTCACCAGCTTACTATCAAACCGGCTCGTATCACCAATAATTTTAAGCTTGACATTATTTTTATGCAGTTTTTTCACTTCACTGCCAAGTACCATTTTAAAGAGTTCCATTAGCACCCCAACCTCTTCGGATGGTCGGTTCCAATTCTCACTACTAAAAGCGAAGAGAGTAAGAACCTGCACACCATTTTTTAATGCATAGGATACTGAGGCTCTGACTGCCTTAACTCCAGCTCTATGGCCAAAGGTGCGAATTTTACCTTTCTTTTTAGCCCAGCGCCCATTGCCATCCATGATGATAGCAACATGTTGGGGCACTGTTTTTTCGACTAATTTTTCAGATGAATTCATTTATCAATTACAACTCAATCACACTTCCATCAAGTCTTTTTCTTTCGCCACTAAAATCTCATCAATTTCTTTAACAAAATTATCCGTTAATTTTTGCACATCGTCTTCACCCCGACGGCTATCATCTTCACTTATTTCTTTTTCTTTCAATAATTCTTTTATGTCGCTATTAGCATCACGTCGAATATTACGAATAGCTACCTTACCTTGCTCAGCTTCGTGGCGCACAACACGAATTAAATCTTTACGACGCTCTTCAGTCAAAGCAGGCATTGGGATACGCATTACAGAACCGGCACTCATAGGATTTAGCCCTAAGTCCGACTGCATAATAGCTTTTTCAACCGCTTTTGCTGAACTCTTATCAAACACAGTTAATGCTAACGTCCGCGAATCTTCTGCAATGATATTAGCCAACTGTTTAAGTGGCGTGTCGGTACCATAATAAGGCACCATGATGTTATCTAGTAAGCTAGGATGTGCTCGGCCAGTTCGAATTTTTGAAAGTTGCCCCTTCAAAACACTGATACTTTTTTCCATGCGCTGACGCGCATCAACATTAATTTCGTCAATCACGATAGTTTTCCTATTTCTACTTTATTTATTTATTTCTTCGGTATTACAGATCAACGTACCTACATTTTCACCCATTACAACCGCTCTCATACAGCCAGGTGTATTCATGTTAAACACACGAATGGGCACATTATGATCACGAGCAAGAGTAAAAGCGGCCAAATCCATTACTTTTAATTCTTTTTCTAGCACTTCAGCATAAGACAGTACTTTGTATAATTTTGCTTCTGGGTTTTTAGCTGGGTCGTCGTCGTAAACACCATCTACTTTGGTGCCTTTTAATACCGCATCGGCTTCGATTTCAATGCCACGCAAGCAAGCAGCAGAGTCGGTGGTAAAAAACGGATTCCCAGTACCGGCTGAAAATATCACTACGCGACCAGATTTGAGTAAACTGATGGCCTCTGCCCAGTTGTAATTGTCACACACACCATTTAACGGGATAGCAGACATCAAACGGGCGTTAACAAAAGCACGGTGCAACGCGTCACGCATTGCAAGACCGTTCATAACGGTTGCCAACATCCCCATATGGTCGCCAACTACACGGTTCATACCAGCTTTAGCCAAACCTTCGCCCCGAAAAAGGTTACCTCCACCTATAACTAAACCCACTTCAACGCCAAGTTCAACTATTTCTTTGATTTCTTGAGCCATGCGTTCTAACACTTTAGGGTCGATGCCAAAACCTTCATCTCCCATAAGTGCTTCACCACTGAGTTTTAACAATATTCTTCGATAAGCGGTCTTAGGTGCGATACTCATAGACTGAAATTCCTTAAGGTGATGAAAGGCGGCGATGTTAAAGGGCCTGTAAGCCTATTCTACATATACCTGTGTCGTTTCAAAATAATAGATTTAAAACAACACAAGTATATATAAAAAAGCACCTCAGATTGAGGTGCCAGTATTATACCCAAACAACTTTAAAATGCATGTTTCAGCGTAAATTAAAATTGATGTTGGTATTCATGCCAGTAGCATTATTATTTTTTAACGGCTGCCATCTGCGCAGCAACTTCAGCAGCAAAGTCTTCTTCTTTTTTCTCGATACCTTCACCAACTTCAAAACGCACGAAATTAATCACGTCAGCGCCTTTTGATTTAAGTAAATCAGCCACCAGAATAGAAGGATCTTTTACGAAAGGTTGACCAGTCAAACTGATTTCACCAGTAAACTTATTCATACGACCAGCAACCATTTTTTCTGCAATTTCAGGTGGCTTACCAGATTGAAGAGCGATATCCAACTGAATTTCTTTTTCTTTGGCTACCACTTCAGCAGGCACATCTTCAGGCCTAACAAATTGCGGGCTAGAAGCGGCAACATGCATGGCGATGTCTTTCGCTAATTCTTCATCTCCGCCTTGTAAAATCGCGATAACACCAATACGTGCGCTGTGAACATAAGCGCCAAGGTTATCACCTTCAACAGTAACAACACGACGAGGGCTGATGTTTTCACCAATTTTAGCGACTAGAGTGTCACGTAAATCACTGATTTTAATACCATCGACTTCGGTGTTATTCAATGTGTCAATATCGTTGATCTTGTTCGCGAATGCGGTTTCAATTAATTTTTGACCGAACTTAACGAAACCATCATCACGAGCAACGAAATCAGTTTCACTGTTAACTTCCATCATAGTTGCTACGCCTTTAGCGACTTTTGTCAAGATCACACCTTCAGCGGCAATACGCCCCGCTTTTTTAGCGGCTTTCGCTTGACCATTTTTACGCATATTTTCGATTGCTAGTTCAATATCACCATCAGTTTCAACTAAGGCTTTTTTACAATCAAGCATGCCGGCGGCTGTACGCTCACGCAATTCTTTTACTAGGGCTGCAGTCACTGCCATTTTCGTTTCCTCATCTAAATAATTTGTATGATTTATTCAAACTAATCATATGAAATTAAACATTTAAAAACAGGGGCAAAGGCCCCCGTTTGATTTATTCGTGTTAGGTATCGAGTTTATCGATACCTACAGTGTCACTTAACGCTGGAGTAATTACTCAGCCGCTTCTACGAACTCACCTTTTTCAGCTTGCGCTTCAAGGTTTTGATCACGACCATTGATAACAGCGTCAGCTGCAGCGTTCAAATAAAGTTGAACAGCACGGATAGCATCGTCATTACCAGGTACGATGTAATCAACACCATCTGGGTTTGAATTAGTATCAACAATTGAAACAACTGGGATACCCAAGTTGCCCGCTTCAGTGATAGCAATGTGTTCGTGATCTGCATCAACAACGAATAACACGTCTGGTAAACCACCCATGTTTTTGATTCCGCCAAGGCTAGTTTCAAGCTTTGTCATTTCGCGCGTGAGCATTAACACTTCTTTTTTGGTCAATTTTTCGAACGTTCCGTCTTGGCTTTGTTGCTCAAGTTCTTTTAAACGTTTGATTGACTGACGAACTGTTTTCCAGTTAGTTAACATACCGCCTAACCAGCGTTTGTTAACATAAAATTGGTCACATTTGTCTGCTGCGTCTTTCACGGCATCACTTGCTGCACGTTTAGTACCAACAAAAAGAATTTTACCTTTCTTGGAAGCTATGCCGCCAATAAAGTTAAGTGCTTCGTTGAACATAGGAACAGTTTTTTCAAGATTGATGATATGAACTTTGTTACGTGAGCCGAAAATGAAAGGTTTCATTTTTGGGTTCCAGTAACGAGTTTGGTGTCCAAAGTGTACGCCTGCCTGAAGCATGTCGCGCATAGATACATTTGCCATTATAAAGATTCCTCAATATGGGGTTAGGCCTCCATACATCCCAGTTCTCGATCTACTTAGAAATATTCTTAGTAGACACCCCGAAAAATGTGTCGATGTATGTGTGATATTTACACTAATAAAATTAGCGGCTTCGCGATAATTACTTGGGGTTCACACCCTCATTAATTCCAGCGGTGCGCTTTATAGCATGGATACAGGTTGCATTCAAGTAAAGTGTTAACAAAAGCTATTAAAATCAATCAAAAATCTTTAACCTAAGCATCAGATTTTACTAAGTAAAAACGTGGATCCGCGGTGAATCAAAATAAACGAAAAACATTTTCGCAACTTATATCAATTGCGACTTGTGGCAAGTTAGCTGATTTATTGATCTCGGCTAAAACCACTCTACCTTGGCTCTTGGCTAGTTTAGGTGCACCCCCGTGGATTGTATCGATGTTAGTACCGATAAGAGAGTCTGGATCTTTAATCCCGCAATGGCCACTCAAAAAAAAGACCAGTCATATCCAGAATAGATTAGTTATTTGGAGATGGGGGATCGTCATTCAGGCTTGTTCTATTTGCTTTATGCTCTTTTCAGCAATTTTCACTGAAGCGCTGACAGCAGGTTTATTAATTCTACTTTCTTTGTTGTTTCTCAGTCTAGGTCGTTCTCTTAGTTCCTTAAGTATGAAAGATATACAAGGATTAAATATTGAAAAAGGTCAACGTGGCAAACTAGTAGGCATTGCTTCATCTTTGTCTGGCCTTTTATCACTCATTACTGCCGGATTCCTCATTTTTTCTCCACAAGATATGAGCATATTGGCAATTCAGTTGTTAATTACCTTTTCCGCGGCACTTTTCTTTATCAGTTTGCTGTTATCGATTGGTTTAACCGCAAATTTAACCGATAACAAAACAGATTTGAACGCAGCCAAGAGCCTTTGGAAAACAATCAATCAACAAGCTGATTTAAGGCAATTGATCATCAGTCGTTGTTTATTGCTTCACGCAGCGCTCATTGCACCTTTCTTTGTTAATGCATCTGCCACTAGTAACGACTTTTTTCAATTACCTTACTTTATAATAGCCAGCGCTCTGGCTGACTTCATCAGCTCATATTTATGGGGAAAAATGGCAGATAAAAACGCAATAAGGACGTTATTTTTCTCCACGTTGGTGTGTGTGTCAGCCTCAATTACTTTTTACTTTGTCACCTCAATTAATAATTGGCTAATTGATGTTTTGCTATTTTTTGTGCTCAACCTTGGATATGCAGGGATCCGCACTGGCCGCAAAACTTATATGTTAGATATTGCCCAAGGAAGCCAGCGAACGCTTTATGTAGCTGCAGCAAATACTATGGTGGGTTATATTCTTTTGCTTTTAGGTGGATTGTATTCACTCCTCTATATTGCGATGGGAGAACACATAATCCTTATAATGACGATCTTTATGGTGGCTGGATTACTGCATACTTTCAAGATGAAAGCAGAAAAATAACCCAAAAGAGCAACCTCCTTCGGCGTCATTCGAAATTTTTTTTGAAATCGAATCCTTATGTTATAGAGGGTGTTTAACCCAATGAGAATTGATTAACGTTAAATCTATGAAAAACGCATTAGATATTTAACCGATGTTTTAGTTGGTATTTCTAATAACTACCTTGGTGTAAGAGATGACGAGATTTACTATCGCCGTCCCTTGCCAATTTAGTTGACTATATTTAAATAAGTAGTGCTGATTGTCGTTATTGTCTCATTTCTTTTTTTTAATCATCAGCCAACTCAACTTTTTATTTGCTATCTAATACATTATCGGTATGTGTGAAAAACTTTTTTTCTTCTTCACACAAATTGGAAGAACAAGCTATCGCAGTGTTTTCATATAATGCACAAGAGCTCTTATCAGTTTCTTCGAGCTTCAACTAGCTCATCTATCTCATGATTTTCAGCAATACCGTCCCTTGAATCTTCGGTTTTTTTGTCAGATTCCATCAACGGAGCATAGAAATGCCTCTCTTCGGCGACCGCATAAAGACTAAGTTATTCTTTAAATACTTTAAATACTCTCTATGTCTTTGCGTATCGCCTGACGTTTCAATTAAAATTCTCATTAGTAAGCGCTGTTTTTTGTGGTCTTTTCGAATAGCTTGGTAAATTTACATAATAAATAGTCCCATTAGATTAATGTTACCTAGTACCTAAACTAACTTTGTTTCAACAAGTTAACCCACTGTTTTAACTGACTATTTACAAAATATACAATTAATTTTTTTGAGGGCACTGAACACAAATGTGAACAAAATACACGGCGGTAGTAGAAAGTTGACACCTAGAGCGCATCTACACAGGGAGTAAATTTAATAAGCATATTTATTCAGCTCTGGCGGGATACACTACGAAAAGATACAATAGTATTTATTAAACGAATTGTATTTAGTAGGAATAAAGCATTGTCCGCCACAATTAAAACTACAGCTGAAATTGAAAAAATGCGCGTCGCTGGCCGCCTCGCCGCAGATGTATTACAAATGATCGGTGAATATGTCAAAAAAGGTGTAACCACCAATGAGTTGGATAAGATTTGCCATGACTACATTGTCAATGTACAAAAGTGTATTCCTGCTCCTCTTAATTATGGCAACCCGCCTTTTCCAAAATCTATTTGTACCTCGGTCAACCATGTTATATGTCATGGAATCCCTGCAGATAAGCAACTAAAAGAGGGTGACTCAGTCAATATCGATGTAACAGTGATTAAAGATGGTTATCACGGCGACACATCAAAAATGTTTGTTGTCGGCAAACCTTCCATAATGACTGAAAGACTGATCCGAGTGACACAAGAGTCACTCTATAAAGGCATCGAAATGGTCAAGCCAGGCATACGTCTAGGGGACATTGGGCATGCAATTCAGGAATATGCTGAAAGTCACAACTATTCAATTGTGCGTGAATATTGTGGTCACGGCATAGGTGCTAACTTTCATGAAGAGCCCCAAGTAGTGCATTACGGAAAACCCAACACCGGAGAAATACTTGAAGAGGGTATGTGTTTTACTATTGAACCGATGATCAACGCAGGTAAACGTTATTCAAAAGTATTGCCCGACAAATGGACTGTGGTCACCAAAGACAGAAGCTTAAGCGCACAGTGGGAACACTCTTTATTAGTCACTGCAAACGGCGTCGAAATACTGACTTTACGAGATGACGAAGAGATTGAACGTATTATCAACCACTGATCCAGAATTGGGCTGGCTAAGACCAATCAAACTTTATGATAAATAATTATTACTTGCTGTAAATAGTTATTTGTTATTGCCCGTGATTCACGTAATTTGTGCGAGTCAACATCGTAGCCATTCATTTAAAGGTATTCACATTGTCTCTACAAAGCTTACTTAGCCAAATAAAACTGATTAACAGTACAGATAATATTGCTGCCTACAAAACAATAGTCGCGAATAGCTACGAATGGTTAGATAGTGAATTGGGTACAGGAGAAGTAACCGGGCTGGTGTTGGGGAGAGCCACATTAGTCGATGCATTGTTAAGGCATATTTGGCAGTTATTGGATTTGCATAAAGAGCCACATCTAGCATTAATTGCTGTAGGTGGATATGGACGTGGGCAACTACAACCTCATTCAGATATCGATTTATTACTTCTGAGTAAGAAATTACTGTCTAAACAACAGCAAGAACGTATTAGTCAGTTCATAACACTTTTGTGGGATATTGGCTTAGATGTCGGGCAATCGGTTCGCACCATTAAAGAAACTTTTTTACTGGCTAAACAAGACGTCACTATCGCCACAAATCTAGTCGAAGCGCGATTATTAAGTGGTTGCCAGGCTACTTTTGAAGGCTTACAAGATAAACTAAGTTCACGTGGTTATTGGAGTAGTAAAGATTTTTTCTTGGCAAAATATCAAGAACAAAAACAACGTCATCGAAAATTTAAAGACACCTCATATAACTTAGAGCCTAACGTCAAAGAAAGTCCAGGCTGTTTAAGAGATATCCAATCTATAGGTTGGGTTGCAAAGAAGCATTTTAACGCTACTGACGGCAAAGATCTGGTTGCGCATGGTTATTTCAATCAGCAAGAATTTGATGAATTAATAGAATGTCGTGAAAACCTTTGGCGAATTAGGTTCGCTTTACACATTGTGGCTGGTCGCAGCGAAAACCGTTTATTATTTGACTATCAGACAGATGTTGCCACACGACTAGGCTACGGCGATGAAGGTAAAACCTCAGTAGAAAGAATGATGAAATCCTTTTTCAGGACAGTTAGGCGCATCAGTGAATTAAATAAAATGTTAATGCAGCGTTTCAGTCAAGACGTGCTCAACTTAAATGTTAAACAACAAACCAATATTAATACAGATTTTGAACTACTCGACGGGTATATTGCCCCGACCAAAGAAAACGTATTTGCAACCCCCGAAGCTATTTTACAATTTCTTCTACTGATTGCAGACACCCCTCAAATAAGAGACTTACACTCGAGTTGCTTACGCCAATTACGCTTGGCAAGACGAAAGTTTCGTAAGCAATATTATGTAGAACGAATCGCATGTCGTGAGTTGTTTTTACAACTAGCCCAACACCCTAACTTCTTCGCTTTAGGTTGGGATATTATGCATAAACATGGCATTTTACAGGCCTATATCCCAGAATGGGATCACATTGTGGGCATGATGCAATTTGACCTATTCCATGCCTACACAGTCGACGAACATACGCATCGTTTGGTAAAAAACATTTATCATTATTCGCAACCTGACAATAAAGAATTCCCCCGTTGTGGAAACATAGTAAAAAACTTGGATAAGCCAGAGTTATTATACATCGCGGCTATTTATCACGATATTGGCAAGGGCCGAAATGGTGACCACTCTAAACTGGGTGCAATAGACGTAAAAGAATTTTGTCGTCATCATGGTATCAATGCCATAGATACAGAACTGATCAGGTGGTTAGTAGAAAGCCACTTGTTGATGTCTGTGATCGCACAAAGACGAGATATTTACGACCCAACCGTTATCAACGAGTTTGCACAAGCGGTTCGTACACACAACAATTTAAACCATTTGTATGTCTTAACACTCGCAGATATCCGGGCAACCAATGACAACCTCTGGAACGATTGGAAAGCAACACTTTTAAGAGAGTTGTATTTGCTTACACAGAAAGCACTAGACAATGGTTTAGAGTGCAAAGTGGCCTTACAAGACAGAATTAGCGAACACCAATCCAAAGCAATGGCTTCGATGCTTGACAACGGCATGAACGAGACCCAAATACTACAGTTTTGGAAACGTCTTAGCGGTGACTATTTTACTCGTTTCAAACCTACGCAAATTGCATGGCATGCCAATCTCATTTTAGCCGCACACCCGATGACAGACGAATTTTTGCTGGTCGGCACCAGTGCGAATACATCTAAAGCGGGAGCTGAGCTTATTGTCTATGGAAAAGACAGGTCTATGATGTTTGCCCAGATAGCCTCTGTTCTAGACAGCAGAAACTGTTCCATACATGATGCACAAATTATGCGAACCCAAGATGGCTTTATGTTTGATAGCTTTATTATTTTTGAACATAACGGCGATAGGATCACCTCTGAATCACGTTTAGATAGTCTACGAGATGCGGTAGAAACCCAGTTAAACAAACCTGGCGAAAAGCACATCAACAGACGTAAAATGTCTCGACAAATGAAACAGTTAGATGTGAAAACTAAAATTAGATTTTACCCTAGCCAGACCAATGTCACGTTAGTTGAGCTTGAAGCCTTAGATGCACCTGGGTTGCTCGCTAATATCAGTGAACAATTTATTGCCCTAAATTTCAAATTACACCAAGCCAAAATATCCACTATTGGGGAACGTGCAGAAGATTTGTTTATTGTGAGTAACGAATTTGACCAGCCACTGACTCAAGCTGAGCAAGTGCAGCTTAAGAAACGACTATGTGAAGCCTTAGATTAACGGACCTATACTTAACGCCTCTGGCATGAACAATTGCTAAGGGGCATTAAACACTGTCATCCAATCGCCATTTTAATTGCGTCGATTTGTCATAAAAGTTGTTTACCCTTTAGCTTTTTCACTACATAGCTAAAGGTACCAGTATGTTCAACGTTTCTGACGTCCTTGAAAAACACTATCCATGAGTAGCCAACAAACCCATTCTTTCTAAAACCCTTGGTTATGTGCTTAAACATTTACTTCACGAAAGAGAGATGCAAGAGTTTGCTGGAGATTATCCCCATTATCAGGGGCTAGATTTTGTTGAGCAGGTACTTGAATATTTCAACATTAGCTATTCAACGCGTAATGTTGGGAAAGAGCGGATACCCAATAAAGGTAAATTAGTGATTATTGCTAATCATCCAAAAGGATCGCTAGATGCATTAGCCTTAATCAAATTAATCAGTGAAGTCAGACAGGATATTAAGGTCGTTGCGAACCAGATGTTAATGGCACTTACGCCACTGCACCCGTTATTATTGCCAGTCAATAATATGCAAGGTAGAACTGCCAAAGATAATATTCTTAATATTCAAGAACACCTTCAAAGTGAAGCAGTAGTGATTGTTTTTCCCGCTGGTGAAGTGTCCCGTTTACGACCATAAAGTATTAGAGACATACGCTGGCAAAGTGGTTTTTTACGGATTGCCAAACAAGCTAAATCGCCAATTTTACCGGTGTTTATTGATGCTAAAAACTCGCGGTTATTTTATGGGCTATCTATGTTGTACAAACCTTTAGCCAGCATCATGTAGTTAAAGAAATGTTCAAACACAAACGTCAACATTTACCCATGCGAATCGGTGAACTGATCCCATTTGAATCGTACAACAATAATAAGATAGACCTTATTTAACATGTCGTATTATTTAAAAAGCACCTTTACAAAATTGGTCACGGAAAAAATGGCGTGTTTAAAATCCAAAAAAGCATTGCTCCAGCGGAAAATCGTTCAGAACTTATCATGCATTAAAAAGTGAATGTGAACATTTGGGTGAAACCACTGACGGCAAAGTGATGTACCTCTACGAGCATAAAACCAGCACTCCCATTTTACGAGAAATTGGCCGGTTACGTGAAATAGCCTTTAGAGTAGTGGGAGAAGGAACTAATAAGCGCCGCGATATCGACTCATACGATGCACATTATTATCATCTTATCCTATGGGACAAAGACGATTTAGAAATGGTTGGTGCATATCGTTTTGGGGATGCCAAAAACATTATTAAGCAACATTCAATTAAAGGATTATATTCAGCCAGCCTATTTGATTATGGCCCTGAAATGACTCTATATTTTGAACAAGGACTAGAGCTAGGCAGAAGCTTTGTGCAACCTAGGTATTGGGGTAAACGCAGCCTAGACTATTTATGGTTTGGTTTAGGTGCATTTCTGAAGCGCCACCCTAACTTCCGGTATCTATTTGGGGCAGTTAGCTTAAGCGACCACTACCCAAAAGCAGCTAAAGATTTGTTAGTTCAGTTTTATACATTATATTTCGGCTGTTTTAACAACATTGCTCAATCAAAAATACCTTATTTGTTGCCAATTGATTACCAACATAACTTCACTGGTGAAAAGTATAAAGCCGATTTCGTTCAACTTAAACACTAACTTGCCAATATGGGTATGGTTGTTCCGACACTCTACAAGCAATACACCGAGACTTATCAAGAAGGCGATGTGCACTTTTTAGGCTTTAATATCGACCCAGATTTCAACCACTGTATAGATGGTCTAGTATTGGCAGATCTGAATACCTTAAAGCCGAAAAAAGAGCACGCTATATGCCAAAATAGTAATTATTTAGGCGAAAAAATTGATATGCCTATTAAGCCTTCTTTGTCTTTTTCGCCTCAATATCCACTACATCCGCCTTTTCTTCAGTCAATAAGACATCAGCTGTCATGCCTTTCAACAACTTGGATAGAGAGTCTTTATTTTTAGACAACATAATAGATAACTCTTCCAATACAGACTGCTCAATCTTGATGCCTTTGCCTTCAATGTACTCACTAAGATTATCTGCTACATCGAGCATTTTGTCGTATTGGTCGGCTTCTTTTTTATCTGCGGTCACAAACTTCTCCACCCCTTTGTGTTCAACTACATAACGTGTTATTACGGCCATAATTTGCTCTCTCTTATTTAACTTTAGAGTATTAGACTATCACAAATACTGTATATATAAACAGTTAATTGTAATCTACTATATCGCTATATAAAGAACCTTAGTTCCTAAGTAAAAAAAACCAGCGCATTGCTGGTTCTATTAACAAAATAACAATCAGTAATTCTAGACCTAATGCCCTTCACTCACCATATTGACTGTGTATTTAGGGATCTCTACAACTAAATCTTCATCTTGAATAATAGCTTGGCAGCCTAGTCTAGAATCAGGCTCTAAGCCCCATGCTTTATCTAACATATCTTCTTCCAATTCGTCTCCTTCTTTTAAGGAGTCAAAGCCTTCACGTACAATAATATGGCAAGTGGTGCAAGCACATACTTTTTCGCAGGCATGTTCAATACCAATTCCGTTTTGCAAAGCAAGATTTAATACTGAGGTACCTTTTTCACCTTCTAAAACAGCACCATCTGGGCACAACTCATCATGAGGTAAAAAAATTACTTGTGGCATATTTACATTCCTAATATTCAGTAAAATTATTTAATTTATATACGGTCAACCGATTGGCCAGAGAAGGCGCGTTTAATCGATTGGTCCATGCGTTGTTGTGCAAAATTCTCGCTCAACTTATCTAATTTTTCGATAGCGGCTTTAATTGCGTCTTTGTCTGTACCTTTAGCCAGTTCATTAAGATTGGTGAGCCCTGCTGTTATGGCTTGTATTTCTGAGGTGACAAGTAAGGCCTGTCCATCAGCATCTAATGCCCCTTGCAGGTTTTCTTGCACTCTAGCGGCTTCGACTTGTTGTTCCTTAAGCATGCGCGCTTGCATGTCTTCTTGAGCGTTATCCATAGATGCTTTTAGCATATTGGCAATTTCGCTATCTTCTAAACCATATGAAGGCTTCACCTGAATTTCTGCCTGCACGCCAGTGGACTTTTCCATTGCGCTAACATTTAACAAGCCATCGGCATCAACTTGAAACGTCACCCGAATATGAGCAGCTCCAGCGGCCATAGGAGGGATGCCGCGTAATGTGAATTTTGCAAGGGAGCGGCAGTCCTTAATCAACTCACGCTCACCCTGAACCACATGCACCATCATGGCAGTTTGCCCGTCTTTGAAGGTAGTGAACTCTTGTGCTTTGGCAACGGGGATAGTGGTGTTGCGCGGAATCACTTTTTCAGTCAAGCCGCCCATAGTTTCTATACCCAAAGACAAAGGCAAAACATCTAGCAGTAACATATCACTGTCAGGTTTGTTGCCCACTAAAATATCAGCTTGAATGGCTGCACCGATCGCTACCACTTTATCAGGGTCGATTGAGGTAAGTGGGGTACGTTCGAAGAACTCGCCTACTTGTTGGCACACTAAAGGCACCCGTGTCGAGCCACCTACCATCACCACTTCAATTACTTGTTGTTTTTCTAGCTCAGCGTCTTTTAGTGCTCGACGGCAAGCTCGTAAAGTATTTTTGACCAAAGGGGCAATAAGCCTTTCAAATGTATCGATGCTGATCATCACCGAATGGTGTTTACCTGTGTCATCTTCAAACTGCACTGTAAACGCAGATTCATGACTTAATTCTTCTTTTGCCTCTTTTGCTTTATCTAATAAAATACGATGTAAACTCTTAGATAACGCTCCTGTTAACCCACTTTTCTGACGAATAAACTCCACCAGCAATGCATCAAAGTCATCACCGCCCAGTGCAGAATCTCCACCGGTAGATAGCACTTCAAATACCCCTTTGCTTAAATGCAAAATAGAAATATCAAAGGTACCGCCGCCTAAATCATAGACCGCAACTATGCCTTCTTGTCCTGAATCCAAACCATAAGCGACCGCTGCAGCTGTGGGCTCGTTGAGTAAACGTAACACTTTCAGACCTGCTAGAGTCGCGGCATCTTTGGTGCCTTGGCGCTGAGCGTCGTCAAAATAAGCAGGCACTGTAACGACTGCACCTTGTAATTCATCACCCAAGGTCTTTTCAGCACGCTTTTTAAGTTCACTTAATATTTTTGCTGAAACTTGAACGGGGTTCACATCACCCGAAATAACTGTCATCACTGGTGATAAAGAGTCAGTGAATTGATAAGGTAAATTTGGGTAAGCTGCTTGGATGTCTTTTACAGAACGACCTAAAAAACGTTTCACTGACACAATAGTGTTTGACGGGTCGATGCTTGCCTGTTGCTTGGCTTCTTGTCCAATCACTTCTGAGTCGGATAAATATCTGACTACAGACGGTAATAAATGTCTACCCTGTGCATCTGGTAACGTCAGTGCTTCACCACTTCGTACAGATGCCACTAATGAGTTGGTGGTACCTAAATCGATACCAACCGCTAATTTTCGTTGATGAGGGACGGCGCTTTGACCGGGTTCGGATATTTGCAAAAATGCCATGGTCTAATTCGTTTCTTTTAGGTTGCAATGAATAAAGTTAAAAATCACTTAATACGTCTTCTTTTAGCTCAATTTCTGACAACATTTTATATGAAAATTTAAGCTGGCGAATAATATTGGCTGCATTTTGTTCGGCCATTGTGTCATCACTCTCAAGTAAATTTCTTAACTTGGCTAAATCACTTTTAATCGTTTGATTAATTTCGTCTTCCAATGACTCTAGTGCGATCAAAGGGTCTGTTCGCTCAGTTATTTCTGCTAACTCTTCACGCCATTCCATTTGCTGCATCAAAAAAGCAGTATCTTTGATGGTTTGTTGTTCATGTTTTAGATCTATACCACGCAAACTTAATAGGTATTCTGCTCTGGATAAGGGAGATTTAAGTACGGAGTATGCATCATTTACTTGAGCATTCTTTTGAATGGCCACCAACTTATCTTGCTCGCTGCCGCTAGCAAATTTATCAGGGTGAGTTAAACGTTGTAATTGCTGATACGTTTTTGGCAGAAGCGACAGGTCCACATCGAATGACACGGGGATATTAAAAAGTTCAAAATAATTCATTTGAGTACTAATAGGTCTGTGAAGTTTTAAATGCAACTGAGTTTAGCAAAAGTGACATTAAACGTTAAAGCTTTCGCCACAACCACATTCGCCACTTGCATTCGGATTGGTGAATTGAAAACCCTCGTTTAAGCCTTCTTTAGCAAAGTCTAGATGAGTACCATCAAGGTACGCCAAACTTTTACCATCAATAATGATCTTCACGCCATTATCCTCGAATAAGTTATCGTCAGGATTAACCCCATCAACAAACTCAAGCACATAAGCTAAACCAGAACAGCCAGTGGTTTTAACACCAAGACGCAACCCTAAACCAGATCCCCTATTTTCGAGAAACGTTTTAGCACGCAATGCTGCGGTGTCAGATACGGTAATTGCCACTGGCTACTCCTACTTAATTTAACTTGGTATTAACTTAGACTTGACGACTTTTATAATCTGCAACTGCTGCTTTTATGGCATCTTCAGCCAGAATTGAGCAGTGAATCTTTACAGGTGGTAAAGCCAACTCTTCAGCAATATCCATGTTACTGATAGTAGAAGCTTCGTCTATAGACTTACCTTTTACCCATTCAGTCACTAAAGAGCTTGATGCGATAGCAGATCCACAGCCATAAGTTTTAAATTTAGCATCTTCAATAATACCGTTTTTATCAATCTTAAGTTGTAACTTCATCACGTCACCACAAGCAGGTGCACCGACCATACCCGTTGCAATTGAAGGATCGTTTTTGTCAAAACCACCGACGTTACGTGGGTTTTCGTAGTGATCAATTACTTTTTCGCTATAAGCCATGATATTTTACCTTTTTTGGTTATGTACTGAACTTTTTTGGTTCAGTACTTAAATATGAATTGCTAATTTCTAATTTCTTACAGAGGTCACAGAGTGATTTACTCTGCTGTCTATTAGTAAGCCCTTTAGTGGTGAGCCCACTCTACTTTACTTATATCTATACCTTCTTTGTACATATCCCAAAGTGGCGACATATCACGTAATTTGTCTATCGCATTACGTATTACACCAATCACGTAATCAATTTCAGCTTCGGTAGTAAATCGCCCAGTAGTGAAACGAATAGAGCTGTGAGCTAGTTCATCGCTTAAACCCAATGCACGAAGCACGTATGAAGGCTCCAAGCTAGCAGATGTGCAAGCTGAACCAGAAGACACGGCCATATCTTTTAGGGCCATAATTAATGACTCACCTTCAACGTAAGCAAAACTAACGTTCAAGTTACCTGCGATACGGCTTTCCATATCGCCATTTAAGTAAACGGCTTCCATATCTTTGATACCGTTCCACAGTTTGTTACGTAACATCATCAAACGTTCATTTTCAGCAGCCATATCTTGTTTGGCAATACGAAATGATTCGCCCATACCGACTATTTGATGAGTTGCCATAGTACCAGAACGCATGCCACGTTCATGACCCCCACCGTGCATCTGCGCTTCTAGGCGGATACGTGGCTTACGACGAACAAACAAAGCTCCGATGCCTTTTGGGCCATATGTTTTATGGGCACAAAACGACATTAAATCTACTTTCATTGTTTGTAAATCGATGGGTACTTTACCGGTGCTTTGTGCCGCATCAACATGAAACAAAATTTTACGTTCACGACATACTTCGCCAATGGCTGCGATGTCTTGAATCACACCAATCTCATTGTTTACATGCATGATGCTGACTAAAATAGTATCAGGGCGAATGGCTGCAATTAGCTTTTCTAACAGAACTAAACCATTTGGTTCTGGATCCATGTAAGTGACTTCGTAACCTTCACGCTCTAGCTGGCGCATGGTGTCAAGTACCGCTTTATGCTCAGTTTTGAGGGTTATAAGGTGCTTGCCTTTTTTACCATAAAAATTAGCAGCACCTTTAATGGCCAGATTATTGGATTCAGTCGCACCTGAAGTGAATACAATTTCTCTTGGGTCAGCATTGACCAAATCAGCAATTTGGTTGCGAGCAATATCTACTGCTTCTTCTGCCACCCAACCAAATTTGTGGGAACGAGATGCCGGATTACCGAATATTCCGTCGGAAGTTAAGCAGTCTGCCATTTTGGCTGCTACGCGAGGATCTACTGGTGTAGTTGATGAATAATCCAGATAGATGGGAAGCTTTAATTCGCTCATTTTTTACTCCGCTAAAGCTGCAAACTAATAGAAATTTCGTTTGCCGCTATTTGATTATGTTGTTTATTTTTGTCTTGTCTTTCGGCCACTTGCTTTACATCATGCTGCTGCATGAGTTCACCTAAAGTAATGCCGTCCAGAAATACACTAATTCTGTTGCTTAGGCCTTCCCATAAATTATGGGTTAGGCATCTTTCTCCGCCTTGGCAGCCACCTTGGCCTTGACACTTAGTAGCATCAACCGATTCATTTACCGCTCTGATAACTTCACCAATTGATATTTCATTAGGTGTACGACCCAGTTTATAACCACCACCTGGACCACGTACACTGTCAACTAACTTCTCTTTACGTAAACGAGAGAAAAGTTGTTCAAGATAAGATAAAGAAATTTCTTGGCGTTCAGATATATCAGCTAAGGACACAGGTCCGAGTTGAGAGTGTAAAGATACATCCAACATTGCTGTCACTGCGTAGCGGCCCTTAGAAGTCAATTTCATACGATTAATCCAATACCAAACTAGAAATTGATACTCACATACCCGACTAAATTAGTCAAGTATTTAACCTTGTGTTTTAGTCAAGTATTATATCTTTGGATCAAAAGCATCACTAACCTTCTTAATATCCTCTAAATGCTCGTTATCAGAGAAGTCTTCCAAGTCTAAAGTGGGTATTGATTTCCCACAGACATCACCACCCATCTTATTGATTGCTAAACACATTTCTTCGACTTTTTTATCTACCAGATGAACATGATCAACCATTACACTGATAGCATGAGCGATGGGATCAGGATTATCTGTTGCTACCGCGTAAGCATCAAAACCATATTTTTTGGCTATTTTTTCACGCTCACCGTCAGTCGGCGCAGCAGGTTTATTCTGCTGCGTCACTACACGACCTGGAATACCAATAACAGTGGCATTTTCTGGTACGTCGCGCACCACCACTGAGTTAGACCCTACCTTGGCACCTTTATGCACAGTAATTGGACCTAACACTTTGGCTCCAGCACCCACGACTACATTATCTTCTAAAGTCGGGTGTCGCTTTCCTGCGGTCCAACTTGTTCCACCAAGCGTGACACCGTGATACAAGGTCACATCGTTACCAATTTCTGCAGTTTCACCAATGACCACACCCATGCCATGGTCAATAAAAAAACGTCGTCCGAGCTTGGCCCCAGGGTGAATTTCAATGCCCGTAAGCCAACGAGAAAATGTTGATATAGAACGCGCTAACCATTTCCAGTTGGCTTTCCATATTCTATGACTTAGACGATGAAACCAAATGGCGTGTAATCCTGGGTAATTGGTGAGTACCTCGAAGGTATTACGTGCAGCTGGGTCGCGGTGAAATACACTTTGCACATCTTCTTTCATTCTACTAAACATAATTAAGGCCTACTAATCTCGTTTTTTAATAATTTTATCAACCGATGCCAATATACCGCGTAAAATATTCAGCTCTTGGGTTTCGGGGCGAGAACGATTGTACAAGCGACGTAATTTAGCCATCACCATACCGGGGTGATTAGCTATGATGAAATTCGTTTTGATAAGGGTTTGTTCCAAATGGCTATAAAAACCTTCTAGATCCTCTGACAATGGATATTCTGTGTCTTCAGGGTGATTTTCTGGGTATTGGCCACGTGATAAATTTAAATAAGCCATTCGCACCTCATAACACAACGTCTGAACTGCGGCAGCTAGGTTCAAAGAACTATAGTCAGGATTTGCGGGAATACACACATGAAAATGACATTGCTGCAGCTCCTCATTACTTAATCCATTATTTTCACGACCAAACACCAACGCCACAGGATACTTGGATACTTCACTTATCATCTTCTCACCGCAGCCTCTTGGCTCTAACATTGGCCAAGATAAAGTGCGAGAACGCGCGCTAGTGCCAATAACTAACCCACAATCAGCAACAGCTTCGGCCAACGTACTTACCGTTTTTGCATTAGCTAACACGTCACCCGCTCCTGCTGCTAAAGCAATGGACTTACCATCTGGTGCAGTAATAGGATTAACCAACACCAATTGACTCAATCCCATGGTTTTCATTGCCCTAGCTGCAGAGCCAATGTTGCCTGGATGCGAGGTATTAACTAACACTATGCGAATATTTTCTAACATGATGAATGGTATCTTTAATTTAGCTGGTCGATTTTGGGCGCGAATAATAGCATATACCCATACCACCACAAATGACGTTTTAGCATAATGATGAAATGGATTATGTATCAGGAATAGCCACCACAGAAAATATTCTGATTGCTAAATTTAGTTAAATTGATATACTACGCGGCGATTTTTTGTTCAGCAAATTCTTTACATTTTTTGCTGAACTATATTTAATGTTCTTTTAAAATTGGTGGTTTACTATGCATCCTATGCTTAATATAGCGATCCGTGCTGCGCGTGCTGCGGGCAATATCATTTCTAGTGGGTTTGACAATCAGACCGACTTGCAAACTGAAGCAAAAGGCGACAACGATTATGTTACTCGTATCGATAAAGAAGCCGAACAGGCCATAATTCACAAAATCAAGCTGTCTTACCCAGATCATAGCTTTGTGGGTGAAGAAGGCGGCGTAGTGGAAGGTGACAATGATTTTAAATGGGTTATTGATCCATTAGATGGCACCACCAATTTTATTAAAGGCATCCCCCATTTTGCGGTATCTATTGCCCTCATGCACAAAGGTCGTTTAGATCAAGCTGTAATATTCGATCCAATTCGCGGCGAACTGTTCACAGCAAGCAGAGGCGCAGGCGCCCAGCTTAATGGCTTTCGTATTCGTGCCAGTAAAGCCAAAGAATTAAGCCAAACTATCCTTGCCACTTCTTTTCCTTTTAAAGACAAGGTCAGGTTACCTCAGTATCAAGAAAGCTTTAATAAAATCTTTATGCAAGCTGGCGACATACGTCGTAGTGGTTCTGCAGCATTAGATTTGGCTTATGTGGCATCCGGTCGTTATGATGGTTATTGGGAAAGTGGTCTTAAACCTTGGGACATTGCAGCCGGTGAATTAATGGTGCGTGAATCTGGTGGACTGGTTACAGACTTTTCTGGTGGTAACGATCCAATGCATATAGGCAGTATCGTTGCTGGTAGCCCTAAAATTGTGCAGATTTTAGTTAAACATTTGAAGTAAAACATTCATGACTTTTTAAGGCGAGCATCAGCTCGCCTTTTTTGTTTGCCCTCCCCCCTATACTTTCCTGCCTTTTGTCTAAACATATAAAAAAGCCAAAGATCAACGATTAACAACCATAGAATGTTGAACCACCGAGGAAAAGATAAGTAGATCGCTTTAAACTACTCAAATCAAGTAGTTCTTTTTGCTTTTCTCTGTGCAGCGAAGCCTCATCTTCCTCTGTGGTGCAAAATATCCTTAATCTTTGTCTTTTAAACATT